>Ga0209467_1000468_pt1 | contig 57103 bp, 37 predicted proteins | sample Higcelwee11metaG_FD_187175 | JGI IMG/M metagenome (GOLD analysis project Ga0209467, IMG submission 187175) | Freshwater pond sediment microbial communities from the University of Edinburgh, under environmental carbon perturbations - High... | ecosystem: Environmental > Aquatic > Freshwater >... | reverse complement strand
ATTCTGTTAGTTGTGCAACAGCCCCATAATATTCTGTATTTATTAATTCTGGGTTAGTGTTACAGGTGTATCTTAAAATAATGGATAAGTTAAATAGTAACCAACTTGGTCAATGTAGTAATCACAAACCGGACTCGTATTACTCCTTACTAATTCTACACGAATTGAACAATTACCAACACTTGCCCAAATCCCATCCATGCCTACATATTTCAACATATCATACTCATATGTTGCCACTATATTGTTATCCAAATCTCTTATGTATAATATATCTCCATAATATGGCTGAATTATTGAGATATGTACATCAACTGATTGAGCACCTAACTTCTCATAAGTATATGAATAAATAGAATTATTATAATCGTCCTGTTCTAATTCTTCATTTACAAATTCGTAGTACCATTGTGGGTCTGGAAAAATTACTTTTAATTCATATGGTTGAGTAGTGCTATATGCTCCATAACCTACAACTTTAATATAAAACTTGTCAGGTAGATCAGTTTGAAAGTATATACTTTCATCACTTGTTGAACCATTTTGTGATTTTGCTACAGCTGTTCCATCTGAGTTTAATAAGTATAAATCATAATTACTTGGTAAATTTGTTAAAGTAACAAGTATTGTACCAGCCCCTTTAGTATTGAAATAGTAATAATCCTCATCTGAGCGGTAGAATATGTATGAACTATAAGCAAGCCCATTTGTTAGGCCATATGCATCTGTCATTGATCCATTTGGCTCGTATGTGTCAGTACTTATTTCAATACCAGCTGCTGTAAATCCCCCAGCTAAAGCATCGGAATCGTTATTAATAGCATTCTCAGATAGATGACCAGTAATAAAGTTTGGAGTCCCTTTAGCTTCTGAAGTGTTTTGTAATTTGTTTAGTTTTTCTGTTATTTTTACTTTTTTGTCCACTGTGTCTTGTGCTACAACCGTTAGTATTGAGCCGAATACAAAAACAACAACCAACAGTAAAACCATAATTTTTTTCATTTTTTAAAAACCCCCTTAAGTAATTTATATATACTCCAGTAATATATTATATATTGTAATTTAAACCACAATAATACGTTTTTACCTTATAATACCAGTTCCATATCACCAAGTCAATGTTTCTTCTAGATTTTATGTAATTTATTGCCTATATGCAAAATAATGCAAATAAAAAGGGAGTGCAGCTTTCTGTTTCTTGGGTAGAAACGACCCTCTGCGGAGCGGTTCCGTCTAGTAATGCCACATTTGCCTTTTTTATTACCAATCCATCCAGTGATCGGTTGTCTGAGGAGCAGTAGTGGAATTCAACGTCGTACCCCTCATTCACAAATTGCTCTCCTATAGTCCTCATGAAGCTTGATTTTCCTACTCCAGGACCTCCTTTAACCACGAATATTCTTTCTGCATCCTCAGTTATGATTTGGTCGTAGAATGAATAGAATCCTTTGCTCGTGTTACCTCCTGGAAAAACCTTCTTGATATTGCCTTTCTGAACCATACCGATACCTCCAAAATAAAAATCAAATTACTATATGATATGCAAACTTTATGCTTTATGTCATAAGATAGTATCAGGTTTTTGAGCCTTTTCACCTTCTATACTGCAAACTTCAGTCAAAAAAAATCCTCCGGTATACAACCGGAAGACAATTTTTTTATATATTATTAAATTTTCTACTTATTCTGGTTTTTTTATTTGCACATATTCAATGTTTGCTTCTTCAAATAAAGGTCTGAAATTTTCTTCGGAATAGCTTATACAACTTACAAATCTTCTTATTCTGGCGTTAACAAGTATTTTTGCACATAGGATGCATGGAGAATGAGTACAATAAATGGTAGCCCCCTCAATCCTTACACCATACCGCGCTGCTTGGATTACTGCATTCTGTTCTGCATGTATTGCCCTACAGGTTTCCTGGTTCTGACCGGAACCAATCTTCAATTCATCTCTTAAACATCCCAATTCCAGACAATCCTTAAGCCCTGCACCTGCGCCATTATAACCGGTAGACAAAATCTGCCTGTCATTAACAACAACAGCTCCAACATTCCTTCTTTTGCAGGTAGATCTTTCCGCAACCAAAAAAGCTATTTTCATGAAATATTCATCCCAAGAGGGCCTCTTATTCTTTGCCTCCATGCTTATCTCATACCCCTTTAATTAATTTATAATTATATATTACTATCAGGGCAGAGATATTTCAACAAAAGTTGTCTGAATATCATATTATAACTGGATTAATCACTGTTAATGCGTACAAAAAAAGACATCTCAGCCATTCAGCCTGCCGCCTCTTATAAGGTTAGATGTGCATGCTTACGCATCTTCTTTACATAATTCATTGAAATCCAGCAATATAAACATCCTATCGTTATCCAGCTTACCAACTCCGCAAATGTATCTTCTGTTAATATTGATTGCAATTTCTGATACAGGTTCTATACTGTCCTTTTCAATAGTAAGCACCTCTGATGCCTCATCAACTACAAATCCCGACACACTTCCTCCTGTATCGGCAACAATTATTCTTGTTCTGTCATTTGTGCTTGGATCCTCAAGGTTAAACCTCTTCTTGATATTTAATATAGGAATTACATGGTCTCTGAGATTCAGCACTCCTTCGACATATGCGGGGGAATTTGGTATTTTAGTAGGTTTGCTGTAAGGAACGATTTCGTTCACTTTAAATATATCTATCCCATATTCTTGATCATTAAGCCTGAATATTACCAGCTGCATTTTTTCCATTATAACCCACCCCATCAATATTATCAGTATTTTACATATTATACATATTCTACATATGTTGATGAATTCCTTCTGTATGCAACATATTAATTATTTTGCAAATAATTTTTTATGTATGTACCCGGTACTTATTACATGATATAATAATAAAAACTCATGAACGCTGCAAGCATTCGGCCACAACTGATGGAGGTAAAAATTGTGAATAAAATACTGTACAAGAGCACTAGGGGAAAAGGCGGACTTATAACTGCATCTTCCGCCATACTTAAAGGTATAGCCGAAGACGGGGGCTTGTTTGTCCCTACCCGGATACCGGAAATTCAGATTCCTTTAGAAGAGATGGTAAATATGGACTTTAAGAGTCTGGCATACCACGTTATGAAGGATTATCTTCAGGATTTTTGCGAATCGGAAATCCGTGAATGTATTGATAAAGCTTATAATGATAAATTTGACACCCCTGCAATTGCACCTATCATCAAGAAAGCGGGGGTATATTTTCTGGAGCTTTTTCACGGACCTACCTTGGCTTTTAAGGATATGGCATTGTCCATCCTGCCTCATCTACTAAAAAGTGCTGCAAAAATGCAAAAGCTGGAAAAAGAAATTATAATACTGACCGCAACCTCAGGAGATACAGGCAAAGCGGCGCTCGAAGGCTTCACCGGCATCCCCGGTGCCAAGATAATTGTATTCTTCCCTGAAGACGGTGTGAGCAAAATCCAAAAAAAGCAGATGATAACACAAATAGGTGATAACACATATGTAATAGGTATAAAAGGGAATTTTGACGATGCCCAGACTGGTGTAAAGAAAATGTTTGCTGATAAAAAGCTGCTAAAGAGTTTGGCAGACAATGACTGCATATTTTCTTCCGCAAACTCAATAAACATAGGCAGGCTTGTTCCCCAGATAGTATACTATTTTTATGCGTACTTACAGCTTTGCAAAATGGGGGATATCAAAACCGGTGAAAAAATCAACTTTACCGTTCCCACCGGAAACTTCGGCAATATACTGGCAGGCTACTATGCAAAAAACATGGGACTTCCTGTTAAAAATCTCATTTGCGCTTCAAATGAAAATAAAGTACTATATGATTTTATAAATACAGGCACATACGATAAGAAACGTGATTTCATCATTACAATGTCACCATCAATGGATATTCTTGTCTCCAGCAACCTCGAAAGACTCTTATTTTCCCTTTGCAGTGAAGATGGCGATACGGTAGGTGAATTAATGGCACAATTAGAAAGCCACGGTGCATATGCTATAAATGATCTTGTAAAAAAGAGATTAGAAGATTTCTGTGGAAGCTATGCTTCTGAAGCTGATACCGCCGAAGCTATAAACGAAATATACAAAGCATCCGGATATATTACTGATACTCATACCGCTGTCGCTTATGCAGCATACAAAAAATACAGAGAGCAGAATCTCAGTGATAATGCAAAAACAGTGATTGTTTCTACAGCCAGTCCATATAAATTTACGGCTGATGTATTGAAGTCTATTGACTCCAAGTATTCCGTACTGAATGAATCCGAACTGATAAGGGAGCTTAGCAGACTTTCAGAAACAGAAATTCCGAAGGGCATCAGAGACCTAGATAAAAAGCCTATACTCCATAGAACTGTTTGTGAAATACATGAAATGAAAAACCAGGTAGAAAAAATATTGGGGCTTTAATGCCTGTTTAATACCAGATACAAAAAAAGAGGTTATTTAATAATAGCCTCTCTCTTTGTATTTGGTGCATTATTCTATCCGATTATACCCATATGCTCAATAACAATCTTCAACCCAATACAAATCAATATGAGTCCGCCAACTATCTCTGCTTTCTTTTTGAACAGCCCTCCAAACCTGCTCCCTATAAATACACCCGCAAAACATATAGCAAAGGTTATCGTACCAATTACTGCTGCTGCCCAAATTATTGAAACACTCAAAAAAGCAAAGCTTATGCCAACTGCCAGGGCATCTATACTCGTTGCCACAGCAAGTACAAGCAGCCTGCCCATTCTCAGCGGGTTTTCACATACTGTCCCCTGAATAGATACAGCCACCTCGCACATACCCTCAACATTTTCAGTTTCTTTGTCCTCATCGTCATAAGCCTCCCATACCATCTTACCCCCGATGAAGGTTAGCAAGCCAAAGGCTATCCAATGATCAAAGCTGGTTATGTAATCTTTGAACTGAGATCCTGCAAGCCAGCCTGCTATAGGCATCAAAGCCTGAAATACCCCAAAATACAATGCAATTTTTAAAGCATGACCTATTTTAAGATTCTTAATAATGATTCCATTAGTTACCGATACCGCAAAGGCATCCATGGAAAGGCCAATCGCAATTAATATTACCGACAATATGTCCATTATTTCTCCCCCCTTTGTATTTCTGAACTATATGTTGTGTAAACAGAAATGAGACTATGTATAACGAAAACGCTATACATGAGTCTCATTATTTAAGGCAAGCCAGATGCAAGTGCTTATTAACACTAATAATGCACTACTTTAATTTGTGCCTCGCATACCCTGAAGGTAATTCTTTACGAAGCATATACATCAGTATGTTGACATTGCCGCACAAACGTGCCAATTACTCCCTCATGTTAATATTAACTTCTAAAATTATTATAGACAAGTAACTGGTATTTTACAACAGTATTCTCATAAACCTATCTTTTGAAAAAATTACCCATCATTCCTTTAAAAAGCATCTCGGTGAGATAGTTCCCCGCCACTGTACCGTTCCCCATCAATACTCTATTGATAATTGAGGGTATCATAGTATTGAAGTTATTAAATTGAAACCCTGATTTTGAGAGCTCTTCATATATAATCTTCGCCACCTGCTCTCCGGATAAACCCAAAAAACCACCTTGGGCAGGACCTTGCTCATTACCCATTTGCAACCCTCCTTCCAGTATTATTATACGAAGTGCCTCCTAAAAAGTTGACAGGCTGTATGAGCTTTGCCATAATTCCTCTGTTTAAGAGAGTAACCAAACTGAAGTATGTACATAGTATATAACTGAGGAGAGCATCCGACTTTTTGGAGGTGAAAGTATGGCGCGCAGATTCAAAAGAGGCCTTAACTACATTCCCGTAAATACTCCCATTGAGGTTCCTCCGCAAAAATCTTTTAAAAACGATGAATTACTCATTCTTATTCTTCTTTTTATTCTACTTGCTGCAAGTCCTTCTCTAGGAATAAACAGCAGCTACTTTTTCATCATCATAATGGCTGTTATTGGCGTTGGCGGAGTGGGTAAAGCCTTTGGGTTAAAAAGCCAGGAGCTTACAACATGAGCATCAGATAAGCAGTATTGATAAAAAGTCTGGCCAAACGGTCAGTTTTTTTGTATAGGAAGTCTAATCAGAAAGTACATAAGTAACCAAATTGAAAATATTACATAGTATGGAGTAGGACATGTAAGGGTTATCCCTTATGATTCAGAGAGGAGGTGAGACCATGCCTTTAGGTTATAGATATGGTTATGGTTATCCACGGTATGGATACGGTTATCCACGGTATGGATATGGTTATCCACGGTATGGATATGGTTATCCACGGTATGGATATGGTTATCCACGGTATGGATATGGATATGGAAATTATCCATATTACAGGAGTACTTTAGACTTTTTGGCATTGACAGCATTCTTCCTGCTGGTCTAGTGCATAAATCTCAGCTTCTAGAGATAATTCAACTATATTATTAAAAACCTTGTAGAACACTACAAACAATATTAGAAAGGAGGGTAAAACATGGCAAACAATCATTGCGGATTTAATCCTTGCTCCACACCTGCTTGTTGCCGACCTACAGCAGTATCACCTATTGCAAAGATGTGCGATGGCAACGGCTTTCTGCTCCTGCTTCTTCTGTTCATACTGCTGGCAGCAGGACCATCCTGGGGTATCGACAACAACTTCTTCTTCATCATCATACTTGCAATAATCGCCTTTGGCGGTTTTGGAAGGACCTTCGGCTTTGGCGGCTTATAGTAGAAGCTGGCTGTTGCACTATAAAAGACCTAACCTCTGCGGTTAGGTCTTTTACTTTCCGTATTGTACTATTTTATGCTTCTAGCTGCAGCTTTTACTGCCGCTTGATGTTTGCTGTCTACTTTATTCGTTCCATGGGTTCTGCTGTTCAGAAAATGAACATCTATTACTCCGCTCATTCCATTATTCTTTATCTTATCAAGGTTTGCACCTCTGCCATAGCCACCGCTTCTGCTGCTTATACTCTTGTTTGCGGCTGCTCTGTCCACCCCTGCATGGGGCATCGCCGCAATTGATGCTGCAATTCTTCGGCCGTTTACTTCCACAATTACCGGCCTGCGCTCCCAGCTCCAGCCACCCCAAATTTCCTTTATCTTATTTGAGTCTGCCAGAGTTCTGGCTTCGCAGTCAGCATGGTTGCTGCCATATGTACGTACAATGTCGAAGGTTTTACCTGTTTTTACATCGGTAACCTTCGCTGCTGTTCCAATCTTAAAAATCTTTGAAGCTTCGGACCACCAATCCAGAAGCTCAACTTTGCCAGAGCTTGTCCCAACTGTTCCAAAAAGTGCCTTGCTTGTTCCTGCTCCAACCACTCCATCTGCTGTAAGCTTACTTTTAGCCTGGAACCTTTTCACTGCTGCTTCCGTCAAACTACCAAAGTAGCCTGTTATTTGGCCTGTAAAGTACCCTTTTTTCTTTAGCTCAGACTGGAGTTCCTTTACCGCCTCACCTTCACTGCCGTTTTTGAGTGAATCAGCAAAAGCTACAGCGGTAGTAAAAAGCATCACAACAAGTAAAAATACCAACAATTTAGCTGCCTTCAATAACCGACTCTCCTTTCTGCCTATGGTTCACCCCTTACTCCATGTATTGTCTCCCGCTCCCCTTTGGGATTCAGTTAATAGTGCGCTTTTCTATATCTTATGAAATTTTCTTTGGTAAATCAATGGTAATTACTTACATATTATTTTCAGCTTTCTGTCTGTTGTATTAACAATGCACCTGTAGTCCCTGCCCCTGTTGGTGCAGGAGATACGCCAGCAGTAGGCTGCTTTATAGATATTTCTATAAGCAATGCCCAAAGAAGCAACAATGAAGCAGTTAAACTGAGAGGAGTTGCTATTAATTTTAAATTATTTGCGAAGGTTGTTACCCCGGGGGCTATCTGCTGTTCTTCGGCTTCCATCACTGCTGCCCTTCTTAATAATAGAATAGCAGTTATATTCAATACTGATGCAAGCACAAGCATATTATCTTGCTTCATGGTATTTACTATTAAACTTCCCAATAGCAGAAGCCGCGAAGCAAAGGTAGCCTCAGCAGTACCGGCACGTTCTTTTGGTGCAGGTTGTGTTGAACTGTCTGTGCTCAAAGCAAACACCTCCTTTGTTATATTATATTTGTATCTAATAGAACAAGTTACCTGAATATAGAAATGTCATTAAAAAACTCCTTGAATCTTCAAGGAGTTTTTTAATACTATATATTTTTCAGTTTCAATACTCTTATGGAGTTCAAAACGGCTATCAGCGCAACACCTACATCAGCAAATACAGCTTCCCACATAGTAGCTAATCCTCCGGCACCGAGCATCAGTACAATAGCCTTTATACCCATCGCAAATATTATATTCTGCAATACAATTCTCCTCGTCTTCTTTGCGATTCTTACAGCGCTGACTATTTTAGAAGGTTCATCTGTCATTATTACTATATCCGCAGCTTCGATAGCCGCGTCAGATCCCAAGCCTCCCATTGCTATACCTATATCAGCCCTTGCTAGTACTGGAGCGTCGTTTATACCGTCTCCTACGAAGACAACCTTGCCCTTAGTCCCTATACTTTTCTTTATTTCTTCCAGTCTTTCAACCTTTTGATCCGGCAAAAGCTCTGAATACACCTCATTTAGTCCTAACCTTGATGCTACCTTCTCACCTGCTGCCCTGACATCCCCTGTAAGCATCACTATCTTTTTGATGCCTGAATTCCTAAGAAGGCGTATAGCCTTTTCCGCATCCTCCTTAATCTCATCAGAAATTACTATATATCCATTATAAACCCCGTCTATGACAACGTGCACAACCGTTCCAAGGGTATCGGGATTCTCACATGTAACCCCTTGAAGTTCCATCATTCTTGCATTTCCTGCGATAATTTTTCTTCCGAAAGCTTCTGCTTTGACTCCATACCCCGGAAGCTCATCGTAATTAACCACTTCCTTTGTATCCACTTTGCTGCTGTAAGCCTTCAATATGGACAGGGCAATAGGATGGCTGGAGTAGCTTTCAGCATATGCCGCATATTTCAACAGTTCTTTCTCGTCCGTTTCTCCTGAAGCCTTTACTTCTGTTACTCTAAAAACCCCTTTTGTAAGTGTGCCGGTCTTATCAAACACAATGGTATCTATATTGTTTAATGCCTCAAGATAATTACTGCCCTTTATCAATACTCCATTTCTTGAAGCGCAGCCTATACCTCCAAAAAATCCTAGGGGTATGGATATCACTAAAGCACAGGGACATGAAACCACAAGAAAGATCAATGCTCTGTAAAGCCAGTCTGAGAACGCCTCTTCCGGTATCACTACAGGAGGAATTAATGCAAGGGCCAATGCAGAAAACACAACTATAGGAGTATAATACCCTGCGAATTTTGTAATGAAGTTTTCCGTATATGATTTTTTACTGCTTGCATTCTGAACCATATCAAGTATCTTTGATACAGTTGATTCTCCAAATTTCCTGGTTACTTCCACTGTAATAGCACCATTCTTATTTATGAAGCCTGCCAATATTTCATCCCCGTCACCCACTTCCCTGGGTACAGACTCTCCTGTTAAAGCTGAGGTATCTACCATTGACCTGCCTTCTTTTACCCTGCCGTCTAAAGGAACTCGTTCTCCAGGCTTTACAATTATCAAAGCTCCAATAGGCACTTCTTCCGGCGCTATTCGCATCAGCTTACCGTCAGTAATGAGATTAGCATAATCCGGTCTTATGTCCATCAATTCTTTTATCGACTTTCTTGAACGATTTACTGCTATATCCTGGAACATCTCTCCAATCTGGTAAAAAAGCATAACCGCAACACCTTCGGAATATTCCCCTATGGCAAAGGCACCAATGGTTGCAAGACTCATGAGGAAGTTCTCATCAAACACCTGACCTCTTGCAATATTCCTTATTGATTTAATGAGTACTTCTCCTCCGATAAATATATATGCTGCCAGATACATCGCTAATTCGATACCAAAAGATAGCTTAAGCAAAACCGCTGCAACAAATAATGCGGCACCAATGCCTGTCCGGATAAACTCCAACTTGCAGCTTTCTGATTCATCCTCCACTATTCTGCACCCCCTCAATAATAAAAATGGTTCTGCCGGGTCTACTGCTACATTTCGTTGATATGCACTAAACCTTGGTCAAATATTTGTTTTACATGTTCATCATCCAAGGAATAATATACAACCTTTCCATCTTTTCTATATTTCACAAGCCGCGCCTGTTTCAGTACCCTGAGCTGATGGGATATTGCAGACTGATTCATGCCAAGAAGCGCTGATATGTCACATACACACATTTCAGATTTGAACAATGCGCATAGTATCTTTATTCTGGTGGTATCACCAAAAACTTTGAATAATTCAGCTAAATCATACAGAGTCTCTTCCGCTGGCATACTCTTCCTTGCCGCGTCCACTATATCCTCATGTATGATAGAACAGTTACAGCTTTCTATGTTTGACTTATTTTCAACCATAATATCCCCCTTTATATTAACGTTTGAACATATGTATATATGTTCATATATTATATATTACTCCTCCATTTTAAAAAAGTCAACAAAAAAAGCATTGAAAAGAATCAATGCCGTTTCAATATAACACATACCCATTTGGTTTCATTGAATCGGATAGCTGCATACCTCTAGTCTGTTTTCATCCGGGTCCTTAAACCAAAACCACCGTGTACTATATAATGTCTCTATTTCGCTTACTTCAATGCCTTTATCCTTAAGGTACCGATGTGCTTCCTCAATCTCCGTAACAAAGAGATTATATGGTGCGTTAACAAAGGGGACAAACTCCCTATCCTGTGGTATCTTAGCCAATGTTATAGGCAAAACACCTCCATCTATACAAGCATATCCACCTTCATCATTTCTCCAGTTCAGCTTGAATTCCAGAGTTTGCGTATACCATAAAACGGCTTTTTCCAGATCTGTAACCGGTATGAAAAGCGTGTCAACCCGTAAGAAAGGGCTTGGCATGGAAAATCATCTCCTTTCCAGTTTACACTATATAATATATGTAACTGATATCTTAGTGTGACTTTAAAATAATGTATTATATCAGTAACCAAATAAGTTATATTACATAATATGAAAATAGAACGATGAACAACCTCTTCAGAAGAAGGAGGCGTTACTATGGCAAGAGGTTTTAACCATGGACTGTATAAACCCGGCTGAGTGCCTGAAAAAGCACCGGAAGATGTTCCGGTCATATTTCATTCAAAATCCAAAAAAGCGCAGCACACCCCTGAGCCGGCACCTCCGCCGCCACTGGCAACAACAACACCTGCCGAAATCCCATCCTTACAGCAGTTAGGCGGAATGTTTAATGGACTTATCGGCAATGTATTTGAAAACGAAAATTGGTGGCTTTGGGCCTTTTTTCTCATTATACTCATTAACCCTGAGCTTAGGAAAAAGCTCTTTGGGAAAAGAGAAGAGCCGGAAACTGGCATAAAATAGTATGGAAAAGGCTTGGTTATCAAACCGTCAATCTTAAAGGAGCTGACTTAAATTTTTTAGTCAGCTCCTTTTCATCACTTATATATTTCCTTTTAATCCGATTTCCTCTGCTACTTGCTGCATACCCTTAATAGTCTCTTCGATTACTTTGTCCAGTTCCATGCCCAACATTCCTGCGCCTTCTTCGATGACTTCCCTGTTTACTCCTGCAGCAAAGCTCTTTTGCTTCCATTTCTTTTTTACGGATTTCACTTCCATATCTAATATACTTTTACTTGGCCTCATAATGGCAGTAGCTGCAATAAGTCCTGTAAGCTCGTCAATAGTATATAAGACCTTTTCCATTTTTTCTGTCGGTTCAACCTCACTGCAAAGCTTCCAGCCATGGCTTTCCACTGCATGAATATAGGCTTCAGGCCACTCCCGCCCCGCAAGTATCTCTCTTGCTTTTATACAATGCTGTTCCGGATACATTTCATAATCAATGTCATGCAGCAAACCTATAACGCCCCACTTTTCTTCATCTTCTCCAAATAGCCTGGCAAAGTGCCGCATAACGCCTTCAACAGTTAATCCATGCTTAACAAGACTTTCATTCTTATTAAACTCCTGCAATAGTTCTAAAGCTGCAGCTTTGTTGGGAATTGTTTTATCCATGTAAAAATCCTTCTTTCGTACCTTTTATTTTTTCTGCAAATATATACTAAGAAACAAAGCTCATATAAAGAATTATACTACATATTCACATTAGTTACAGCTTATAATTTATATGCTATATATTTATACAGATATGGTATATATTATTAAAGTTTGCTATAATTTATATGTTATGGCAAATAAAAATTAGAATTGAGGGGATTTTATGCAAAAGTACCTAAATTTGAAAAAGTACTTAAATTTAAAAAAGCATCAAACGTTAAAAATATCTACAAAAGTTATTTTAGGATTTTCATCAGTGATTTTTCTAGCAATTATGGTTGGCTCTATTGCTTTTTTGGGACTTACCAAAATTAATGCCAGTATGAGATCAACATATAACAATAATCTCCTACCCATAAGATATCTTGGAGAGGCAAGACGTGAACTGCTTACCATCCGCGGTGATGTTTTTAAATATATAGGAACTAATGATTCTGCAGATTACGAAGAATTAGAAAAGGACATAACTGAAAGCTTTAAAGCACTTAAAGATTCCATGGAAAAATATAAAAAAATAGGTCTTGGAGATAAAGAAAAGAAAGAAACCAAAAAAATTGAAGATTATATTACATATTATGAAAAAGACATTTTATCTGCAATGTCAAGTCAAAAGTCCGGAGAAACAAGTATAGCTATTTTAGTGATAGAAAACGCGAGTATAAATCTTGAAATGGCAGATACTATACTCAATAATTTAGTGAATTCCAACACAAAAGCAGCAGAGGAAGAGGAATCACTTAGTAAGGCAACCTACACACAAATTTCGATGCTCATGTTTATATTCCTTTTGGTATGTGTCATCATAAGTATTGCTGTAACTATTATAGTTACGAGGGCAATCCAAAAGCCCATTGCGAAATCACTTGAACTTGCAGACAGTATTGCCAGTGGTGATCTGACAAACCGGATTGATTACAAGAGCAATGACGAAATAGGCAAACTTATCCAATCACTTAATGAAACATCTGCTTCACTGCAAAACATAATACGTGAGGTATTAAGCTCATCAGAAGCAGTAACCTCTGCAAGCCAGCAGCTATCTGAGGCTATGGAGCAAACTAATACCTCTATGCAGGAAATTACCAATGGCATAATCCATATAGCAGAAAGCAACGAAAACAATACCTCAGAAATCGAACAAATTTCTGCTACAATCAACGAAATATCTGCTAAAGCAGTAAGTACTGCTGAGTCAAGCAAACATGCTGCTGAAACAGGCAAGGAAGTCAAGGCTTCCGCTGAGCGGGGCGAAGAATTGGTGCTGAACGTTTCTGATTCAATAAATACCATTAGGATCGCCTCGGGTGAGGTATCCAATATCATGCTTGAGCTGGAAAAATCAGCTCAAGAAATAAATCAAGCAGTTGAGATTATTACCAGCATATCAGAGCAGACCAATCTTTTGAGCCTTAATGCGGCTATTGAAGCTGCAAGAGCCGGCGAGCAAGGCAGAGGTTTTGCAGTGGTAGCAGGTGAGGTTCGTGCATTGGCTGATCAAAGTAAAGAAGCTACAAAACGTATTGGGCATATGGTTAAAGTAATTCAGAAAAACTGTGCGGAAGCCAGAGAAAAAACCATTAATTCCGATAAACTCATCAAAAATAGCTACACTGCCGCAACTGAATCAAACAACTACATAATAAATATAATCGAAAAAGTCAATGACATTGTTGTACAGATAAACGAAATAGCAGATTCTGCAGCTCAGCAGTCCTTAATGACTAATGAAATTTCAACTTCAATTAACTCAATGGCAGAAAACATTGAATCCCAAGCAAGCACCTCCGAGCAGATCAGCGCAACTACAGAGCAGCAGTCAAGCACAATAGAGGAAGTCGGGGCTACGGCAGAAGAACTGTCAAGTATGGCAGCAACCCTGAACAATATTATATCGAAGTTTAAAGCATAAAAAAAAGCACTAAAATCAACTTAGCGCTCAGAATAATTACAAAGCTGCAATAAAAGAACAGCCATGTACTAGTGAAATGGCTGTTCTTTTATATAGCTAAATAAGTGCAGCCTCTTTCATCGCGCAGCTATAATAATGCTCTAAAATTTCCACAGATATAATCCCGAATACTCGTCAAAAGCTCTCCCAATTTCCCCGTCAACTACATCTATGACCAGTTCACAAGTCCCTGATATCCAACATTCGTTCAGATGTCCCCCATAAGCATTATAGGCTTCATCCCCCAAGGTAATGTGCAAATGAAGATAAACTTCTCCGTCCTTTGCAGTTATATTACCGGTCAGGTTTGTAATCTCATACTCACCTACAAGCTCCTTATTGTGGTACTTCTTAGCAATAGTATTAAAGAGTCCTATTGTAACCCTGTCAGCCGCTCCCAACCCCATTACGGAACCTAGCTTCACCCCGTTGTTATTACAAAATTGCTTTAGTGAAGCTATAACCTCTTCACCCTTGTCAATTCTTACAAAATACCTATTCCCAATTTTCAAAGACTTCATAGTATCATCCTTTCTTGTGTCAAGCACCATATTATAATAGTTATCTGCACTAATGCAAAATATCCTGTTAAATTAATAATAACATAACAGGATATTCAAATTCATCAGTTTATTAGAATTTAAAACCACCACAGTTTATGCCGGAATAGTCCTTTTAATAAATATTACATATTTGTAATGTTTTTACTCATCTTTGCTGTGTTTCCTTAACATTTTCCCCTATAAAAACCGGCTTTTTTGTTGTATAATGATTAAGTGAGTTTAATTATATGGAGGATATTATGATAAAGGTTGATAACAATACAGTAAGATTTGAGGGTTATGAACTGGAAAACTTAATGGTATTATTAGAGCAGGTGGTAAAAAATTCAATTATAGATACTAACAGCCAGGAATTTGCAATCTCCTTTCTAAAAGCATTCAGAACATGTTTTGGTGAAGATAAATAGAATAGCTAAAAAACTTTTTAAAAGCAGATAGTAGGATATTTAATTTCTATTTAAACCCACTATCTGCTTTCAATTTTTTATATACTCTATTATTCTGCTATATAAATCGCATAAAGAAGACTACATTAACAGGCATCTCCCGTATCAATGTTCTGAAATCGCTATCCGGCTCCGGCTTCAGCTTCTTCCTCTAGTCTAGCAGAATGGGTTCTGCGGTAGCTGCGCCCGTGATACCATATATAAAAGCGAGATCAACCTATGCATTGTCGTATTAATCTTTTGCAGTTGCATTACGGACAGGCACAAAGCAAATTAATGTAATTACAGCAGCTCCCACAAGAAAGCTTAGTGCACCGACATAGGCATTATTATTTGCAAGCCCCAAAGCCTTATATAGTAAATCTGCGGCTGCCTTGCTTACCAATCCGCCCGATAACCGGTTAATGTATTGGAACAGCGCTATTATTGGAATAGGTGCAATAGAAACAATAATCTTCATTACTTTGTTGCATCTATAGTACAGCATGGTAATAAACCACCCTAAACAAACAAGCAATGTATTTAAACCGAAAGACCATAAGAACTTAGCAAAAAAGGAATTATTATTATAAATCTGAAAAACCATATTTTCATACGGAAAAATCAAACTTAAGGCATTATGCAGTATCGTATCCAGCAATGCCATGAATGCCGCTACCGAAACCAAAGCAATTATATTGCCAATATAGAATCGTTTTCTTGATACATTATTTGCCAGCATGAATTTAAAATTTGACTTAAAGCAATTCAGCCCTGCAACAAATATAAATATTGCTGTTGTCATTTCCAGACCACCGAAGGTTACCTCTTCCGGATTTTTAGACATTAGAACAATTAATGCAAGCGACAGCAATAATATAATGGAATAGAATATCATTACAGATTTTTTAAAATCGTGGATTTGATATTTGGATACTTTTAAAATACTATTCATAACTTTACCCTCCCAACTAATTTGTTAGACTAATAAACAGCTTTTGCAGTTCCGGCTTAGTAAACTCGACCTTCAGCTCCTCTGCCAGGGCTTGGTCCTTATCGTTAGCAACTTCCATTACTGTAGCAGATTTGAAACCTCCAATAGTTTCAATGCCTACACATTTCTTTCCTTGGATATATTTATCCACCTTTGAAGCTTCTCCGGATACTGTATATGCACCGGATAAAAGTTCTTCAACCGACTGCTTGATAATCAATTTTCCTTCTTTAATTATTATTGCCTCTTCAAGCACTGCTGCAACTTCATCAATAAGATGCGTAGATATAATTATGGTCTTAGGACATTCGCTATAATTAGCAATAAGCTCCTTATAGAACATATCTCTATGATTCGCATCCAGACCCAGTACCGGCTCATCAAATAATATAATGCCAGCATTTGAGGCTAGTGCTGTAATAGCCTTAAATATAGAGGTATAACCTGTAGACAAGGCTTTAACCTTCTTATTCACATCTAGTCCGAACTTTTGCGATAAGCCTTTAGCATACTCCATATCAAACGAAGGATAAAATTCTTTTGTCCATTTGTAAATATCCTTTACCTTTTCACCTTCGGGATACAAATTTTGTTCAGACATATAAAACATATTTCTGAGAACTTTATCGTTTTCATAAACTGTTTCTCCATCAACCGTAATATCCCCCTCTGTCGGGAATATCCTGTTTGTCATCATATTTAAAAGTGTAGTCTTGCCTGCTCCATTTCTTCCCAAGAGTCCATAAATTCTATTCGGCTCAATTGTAATAGTAATCTTGTCAAGTGCCCTTGTGTTTCCATAACTCTTACTTACTCCCTTTATTTCAATTGCTTTCAATTTCCTTACCCCCTTCTATCATGCTGATAATATCCTCCTTTGAAATATTAAGCTTTGCAGCCTCTTCAAGGAGGGACTTTACATACTCTTCATAAAAGCTATTCTTACGCTTCTCAAGGATCTTTTTCTTAGCTCCTGTTGAAACAAACATACCTAACCCCCTCTTTTTATAAAGAATACCCTCATCTACAAGCATATTTATGCCCTTTCCTGCCGTTGCCGGATTAATCTTATATTTAACTGATATTTCCGTAGTAGATACTATCTGAGCCTCTTCCTCAAATATACCTTTTAATATATTGTCTTCAATTGCTTCCGCTAACTGCATATATATGGGCTTTTCGCTGCTGAAGTCAATGAACATGGATGCAACCCTCCCTTATTAATTAGTTAACTACTTATGTAATTAACTATATAACAAACAAAGTGAAAAGTCAATAGAAAATAAAAAGTACATTTCTGCAAATAAAAGCAAAAATATACTTTCTAATTTCTTCTATAAATATTACGAGTTTCTGCACTTATACTTTTCTGTTAAGAAACAGTCCGTAGAAATAGTTGATTATATCACTTCTTTTGATGATGCCAATGAATATGTCATGGTCATCAACCACCGGTATAAAATTCTGGTTAACTGAAAGAAGGATCAGGTCCTCGATATGTGAGTCGATAGAAACGACCTTGTTATGCTGGTGTTTTGGAACATTATTAATAAGAACCTTGTTGGTATCTTTTAAGCTTAAATCCAGGTTGTGCTTCAGAAACCAAAGGATGTCCCCTTCCGTTATTGTACCTGTATATTTGCCGTCATCATCAACAAGGGGCATTGCAGTATATCTATGAAACTCCATCTTTTCAATTGCTTGTCTCATTGTTGAATCTGCCGATATCCAGACCACTTCTTCTTTTGGAGTTAGAAAAAAAGCTATATTCATTAGTTTCCTCCTGATATTTGACTAACCTTTTGCCTTCGTCTTTATTATATCCGTTTTTTTGCCAGAAGTGAACCATATTTTACCTTATAGCTTCATCTATATTTTTAATGCAGTTCTTAACATATGTGTCTTCAGCCGGTACTCCTTCATACCACACCTTACGAAAGCTCGAAATATCTCCGAAGTAACGGGCTTTCATAATAATTTCAGGCCGGTATTCAAAATGAAGTATATCAAAATGTCCCCATTTGCCTCCCCAGATAAAATTGTTCCTTTCAAAAATCTCAACAAGCTCATAAGGATAAGAAGCTAATCTCCTTTGGCCTTCCTCCCTCGATGCCCACTTCCAATAGTCCCTCTTATCCCGTGCCAGGTCTATGGCTATTCCATAAGAATGGGGACTCAGACGGTTTGTACCTGCAATAACACGATAGTTAAAAGTACCGCTGCAAGGATATACATAAGCCCTTACATCCTTTCTTTTTTCAGTTAATTTAGAAAGCTCAGTCATGACATTTTTTAGAGCCTCCGCTGCTTGGTTGTTTTTATTAAACTGAAAAGCCCCATATCCTACATTAACATTTGTAAGATTATCTTCAATCTGCTGTCTGGAGCCTCCATAAACCTCATTTAGCAGGCTGTATACCCTGGCACGGCCAGGATCACAATTTATATCCATAAGCTTTTCTACCGGTGCAATAGGATAAGCTTGCTCCGTCATATCCTGCAAATCAGGATAAGCAATTTTAGTCTCGATACTTTTTGATTTTTTATCATCATAGAGAATCTTCTTTCCTGATTTCATCACCAAATATACCCGTCCATCCGATTGTTCCACATTTGAGATATACCCCGGGTAAGCCATCATCAGGCATAGGATATCCTGCTTCATAGTAATTTCGTAGGATGGCGCAGTTGGTTTGATATAAGCAAAGCTCTGCCTAGGGCTGCCTATTAAATATGCAGATATAATAATCAGGCAAAATGTCAGTGCTATAAAATTGGCTTTTTTTATTTTTTTACCTGGTTTATTTGATGTATATAACAACTTGAATATTATAAACATCGACAATGCTCCGAACAAAGGATAAAAGAAACTGATAAGACCTCTAAACTCCAGAAATGCCAGGGGTAAGCAGCAGAAAACCGTAATGAAACAGGTTTGCCAATAAGGCATAATTCTGCTGCTGCTTAGTCTTTTCGCTACACTGAAGGCATTTGACACAGCAGTCGAGAATATCTCACACCATATGCAGCTTGCCACAATATTTTTTATTACTTTTCCAAAACCCGAGGTTATGCAATTCATAGGAATCGAATACCCAAATACCTCGGGGCTGTTAAGTGTAAGGCTTATGTTGAGCATAAGCGATAGAAGCATGAGCCCCATAGCTCCGAAGAGTACCCCCGTTTTTAAAGTAGCTTTGCTCTTAATTTTCTCAGGAATGGCAGCCAGAACCCCTAATGAAAGAAAACTATTATAGCAGCAGTAAAAGATAAAGAATAGTACAGGCTTCATTATGCTGCCCCGGTAGTTCTCTAAAAGCTTTGTATCGATGCTCCCTATATCGCCGCTCGTAATAGTTGCTGCAAGCACTGTCACAATAACAGAAAAAAGCATCGGCACAATGATGGAATTGATTCTTAGTATTCCTGTCAGGTCCTGAAGTATTATAACCAATGTAAGCAGTGCCATAAGGACTATACCCAGAATCCGTGAGAGGCCCAGGCTTTCTTGAAAAAGGGCACCGCTGCCCGCCAGCATAATGGAAGTTCCGATAAGTAGAAAGGCAGATACAAGGATATCATATGCAAATCCTATTTTTTACTTCCCGCTATGCAGTATAAAATCCTTGTAGTTATATGTGCCAGAATCAGCAGCAGCCTTCATGACGGCTGCCGCTATTATGTAAAAGAGCACACCCGACAGTAATATAGTTATCATTCCGATTTTCCCGAAGCAGGTAAAAAACTGCAGGATCTCCTGGCCGGTGGCAAAACCGGCACCTACTACCGTGCCTATGAACACTGCACCTATCTGGAGTGAAAGCATAAAACGCTTAATCATAGATATTCTCCTTTTTTTGGATTACTTATATCTATAATTATTAAAGCTTTTGATGTCCTATGAATACAATAAAAAAAGCCGTTTACCAGAGAACGGAAACGGCCGGGATAAAGGGAGTAATACGAGAAAATTATTCCATCATATCTATTATAAATTTTGAAACTTCCTTCATCGGAACTCCGGTATCCATGCTTTGCTTCTGTATTTTTCTATAGGCTTCCTGCTCTGAAAGTCCTGTTTTCTGCATCAGCAATCCTTTCGCCTTATCAATCAGCTTTCTTGTGTCCAAATTAACTTTCATTTCATTCAGTTCTGCTTCCAGTTTCTGAATTCTTATGCTGCTCTTTATAAGCAATTCCACTGAGTTCAAAAGCACTACTCTGCTTACAGGCCTGTTCAAACAAATTACATTCAAGTCCCTCGCCCTGCTTTCCACATATCCTTTTTGAATATCATTGGTTAAAAGTAAAACAGTGCAAAGGTTATTTCCTGCAATTATTTTTGCCACTTCAAAACCTGTTGTATCCGGAAGCTCATAATTGGCAATCAGTAGTGAAGGCTTAAGAGTGCGCACTTTTCTTATCGCTTCATTGCCTGAGGTGCAAATTTCTGTTACAGTGAAACCACTGCCAGTTAGAACCTGCTTTATCTTATTTCCCGCTTCTACATTACTAATAGCAATAATAATTTCCGACCGGCCCATCTTACTCACTCCAAACCTGCTTTACCCGATTACCGGATCTAAATATCATATTTTAATATTTTGTAAGATACTGCTCAATTTCCCACTTATGAACTTTTGTCCTGTAATCATCCCATTCTAAAAGCTTTGCTTCGATATACCGATCAAAAATGTGCTCTCCCAATACTTTTCTCATCAGTTCGCTGTTTTTTAGTTCCCAAACGGCCTCATATAAATCCCTCGGCAGGCTATCAATTCCATGTTCAGCCCTTTCCCGGCTGCCCATATTGTATATGTTAGCTTCAACACTGCCAACGAGTTTTAAGTTGTTTTTGATACCATCCAACCCTGCTGCCAGCATAACTGCAAGAGCCAGATAAGGGTTGCATGAAGGGTCAGGATTCCTAAGTTCTATTCTCGTGCTGGCGCCTCTGGATGCCGGTATTCTTATCAAAGGACTTCGGTTCTTAGCAGACCATGCAATATAAACAGGAGCTTCATACCCGGGTATTAACCGTTTGTATGAGTTAACCAGCGGGTTGGTCAATGCTGTCATAGCTTTAATATGCTTCATAACACCTGCAATATAGGCATATGCAATTCCGCTCAAAGCTAATTTGTCTTCCGGATTATAAAATGCATTTTCGCCATCCTTCGATAAGGATTGGTTGGTGTGCATACCGGAACCGTTTATTCCTGCTATTGGTTTCGGCATAAAACTGGCATGCAATCCATGCTGGTGCGCAACTGTCTTTACGACCAGCTTGAATGTCATAATGTTATCCGCAGTCTCCAACGCATCTGCATATTTAAAATCAATTTCGTGCTGTCCTCCTGCGCCTTCATGATGAGATGTCTCAATTTCAAAACCCATCTCCTCCAGAAGTAAACACATATCCCTGCGTGCATTTTCACCAAGGTCTACTGGGCCAAGGTCAAAGTAACCGGCATTATCATGGGTGACGGTTGTCGGAACTCCGTTATTGTCTACCTGAAACAGAAAGAATTCACATTCTGGCCCTACATTAAATGTATAACCTAAGTCTGCCGCTTCCTTCAGTATTTTTTTCAGCACATACCTGGGATCGCCGGAAAAAGGAGTCCCATCAGGGTTATATACATCGCAAATCATTCTGGCAACCCTATCAGACTGTGCCCGCCAAGGATAAACAACAAATGTGTTGGGATCAGGTCTTAAGTACATGTCAGATTCCTCAATTCTGACGAAACCTTCAATAGATGAGCCGTCAAACATGCATTGATTGTTTAATGCTTTCTCCAACAGATCCGATGTAATTGAAACATTTTTAAGTGTACCAAAAATATCAGTAAATTGAAGTCTGATAAATTTTATGTCCTGCTCCATCACCATTCTTTCTACATCCTCGGGAGTATACTTTGCCATTTTCATAACCTCTCTCATCAAACTGTATTTCTTAAGTAAAAAAGACTTCTATTGAAATATATTTACATATAATTCAGAAAAATTCAAGCAGTTTTCTGAATTTACGTGATTTATTCTCTGTTCTATACGTTAAACAGCAACTCTCCGTAAGTTGGAATCGGCCAGTATTCTCTGTCTACAATAGTTTCTAACTTGTCGGCATCTGCCCTCAGTATACCCATTTTTTCAAATATACTATAGCGATAGAAATATCCCTGATCATAGATATTTTCATGCATATCGGCCGCTGCTTCGACGGCGCTTTCAAGACCTTTTATATTCACCTTCAAGGATGAGGCCAGTTTGGATACTTCTGTAAGGAGTTCTGCCTGAGCGGATGTATCTATGTCCAGGCCTGTTGCATTAATGCTGTTAATCGATTCGGCTAGTTTCCCCGCATATTTGATTACTGCCGGAAGAATCTGGCGCTTTGCCATTTCCAGCATTGTCAAAGCTTCGATATTAATAGTCTTAATGTAGTTTTCAAGTGCTATTTCGTAATGTGACTGCATTTCTACTCTGCTCAGTACGCCATGCTTCTCCATCACCCTTAGATTTTTTTCTACTAATAATGCTTTTGCAGCTTCAACAGTCGAAGGAATATTTGGGAGACCTCTTTTTTCTGCTTCTCCAACCCATTCATCTGAATATCCGTTGCCGTTAAATATAATCTTCTTATTATTAACTGCGATTTCCTTCAGTATTTCTTGTATCTTGCCGCCCAGATCTTCTGCATTTTCAAGCTTTGCAGCGATTTCATCCAGTACCTCGGCAACAATCGTATTCAAAACATAGTTAGCAGTAGCGGTGGAAGCAGATGAACCAACCATTCTGAATTCAAACTTATTGCCTGTAAAGGCAAAGGGCGACGTTCTATTTCTGTCAGTAGAATCTTTAGGCAATGTCGGGAGTGTCGTCACACCGATCTTTAACTCTCCACCCTGTATGGAACTTTTAGCTCCGCCGTTTTCAATTTGTTCAAGTATATCCGTAAGTTGATCACCAAGGAAAATCGAAATAATGGCAGGCGGTGCTTCATTTGCACCCAGGCGGTGATCATTACCCGGTACTGCGGCTGCGAACCTGAGCAACTCAGCATATTCATCAACTGCTTTTACCACTGCAAAGAGGAATACAAGAAACTGTGCATTTTCATGCGGTGTTTTTCCCGGTTCCAATAGATTCAGACCGTCATTTGTTGCCATAGACCAGTTATTATGTTTTCCTGATCCGTTTACTCCCGCAAAGGGTTTTTCATGCAGCAGGCAGAACAGCCCCTGCCGTAGGGCTACTTTCCGCATAATTTCCATAGTCAGCTGATTATGGTCAGTTGCAATATTAGTTGTGGTAAATATCGGTGCTAATTCGTGCTGGGCTGGCGCTACCTCATTATGCTTTGTTTTTGCCGATACGCCCAGCTTCCATAATTCTTTGTCCAATTCTTTCATAAACACTGAAACATTTTCTTTCAGAGATCCGAAATAATGGTCGTCAAGCTCCTGTCCTTTTGGCGGTTTTGCTCCAAAAAGTGTCCTTCCCGTATATATGAGATCTTTGCGCTTATAATATTTTTCCTTATCTATCAGGAAATATTCCTGCTCAGGCCCTACGGTCGTTATTACCCTACTGGATGTAGTATTCCCAAAAATTTTCAGGATACGGAGTGCCTGCTTTGACAAAGCTTCTATCGAACGGAGCAGCGGTGTTTTCGTATCTAGTGCTTCACCGGTATAGGAACAGAATGCTGTCGGAATGCAAAGAGAGCCGTCCTTAATAAATGCAGGTGATGTGCAATCCCACGCTGTATAGCCTCTTGCTTCGAAGGTAGCTCTGATACCTCCCGAAGGGAAGGAAGAAGCATCCGGTTCTCCCTTGATCAGATCTTTGCCTGAGAACTCTATTAAAACCTTGCCGTCCTCTGTTGGTGCTATAAAAGCTTCGTGCTTTTCAGCTGTAACACCAGTCAGCGGTTGAAACCAGTGTGTAAAATGGGTTGCACCCTTTTCGACAGCCCAATCCTTCATAGCGCTTGCAACCACCTCTGCCAATGCGGTATCAAGAGGAAGACTTTCATCTATTGTCTTCCTCAAAGCCTTGTAAGTTGCTTTAGGAAGACGTTCCCTCATAACTGCATCATTAAAAACATTAGTTCCAAAATAATCACCTAAATTTGCCATAATTATTCCCCTTTCGCATTACATTTTTTTATAGTTCAGGCTGCATAAAATAATAAAATGGCATCACAAAATAATTGTGACGCCATTGCCATATCCGTTACTTGAAGCACCAATGCTTCTATTCGATTTTCTGTTTTCGAAATGCAACCCTTAATTAAAGTGAAAAATAAATATATTGATTATTATATAGTATAGCTTCATAAAATACAACTGTTTTTATAAAATTGTTATTTTCACCAGAATTGTATCATCCAAAGCTCCACCTCTTCTCTCTCAATAAATTACACACACCATGTTCAAAAAGGTTGATGCTAATTTAACCTTTTGTGCTAGTTGAACTTTGATAAAACTTTTCGACAATATAACTAATGAAACTATTTACACGCTCGCCGCTACTTTTTTGAGGATAGTATAGTACCATCTGCTCCCGCAGTTACGATGTTCATTTCTTCGCCTGATATTCATAATATCGAAATACTAAGGAAGATTGATACCTATTTTTTTACTTTTCTTCTTAAGTCTATATCTAAGGCTATTACTCCTGTTTTCAATACTCGAAGTTTATAAGGAACATCAAATAGCTTCATGTTGCGTGCTTTTAGTATCGAATGTATCAGGCTTAGCAAACTTGCAATCATTGTTGAGTATAAAACTCATTTCTTGTTTTTGCAGTTGCTTTCAGGTAGACATCTTGTTTTGTGTAAAATCTTTTGTGGAACAGTACACATATATAATTAAAACGTTGAGCAAAAGTATATAAATAATTATAAAATTGCGTTACAAATGATCATAATAATTGTGGTAAATTTAAAATACACAATCAGCATAATCAGTTCGATATATATGCTAAAATACGATTTATTACTAAGGTACATCTCGTGAAAGAATTTGAGATATCTCTTGTAACCTTGAATATTAGCCTTGTCTAACATAAACTTAACTTGATGCATAGCTAAAGTTCTTCATTATTCCCAACTTACTATTGCTTTAAAAATAAGCACATAATTCTATTGACAAAAATAAGAAACGTGATAATATGTACTATATAAATATATACATTAAAAGAATAATGTAACGGTAATAAAAAAATACAATTATGATAGCGATAAGCAATTGGCCAAAGAATTTGTTACTAGGCCGATATTAGAGGTTGTATTTTTTATGGTTTATTCCCCAACAGATTATTACTTGAGCAAAAAGACTAACTTTGAATGCTAAAACAATTAAATTTAATTACGGAGGCGTAGAATATGAATGATTTATCTCAATCGAAAAAAGCGATAGTTGTAGATGTTAATGCAATGCCATGGGAGGAGCGACCGAATAAGAAACTTGGCAAGTCCAATTACCGTAAAATGCTGATTCAAGATCCTGACACTGGCATGAATGTAAATTTAAGACGCTATCCCGCGGGGTTTATGACAACTTGGCATACACACCCATGTGCGCATGGCTTGTACGTGCTAGAGGGTACATTAAAGACAAATGAAGGCTGTTACGGTCCTGGAATGTTTGTATGGTTTCCAGAAGGGATTCTTGCGGAGCATGGTGCCACTGAAGAGTCAGATGTATTGGTATTATTCATAACAAACAAGAAATTTGATATACATTATGTTGAAAAAGACTAAGCTTGGCTTGTTGGCGTAGTTGCATTTACAGGACTGGGAGCTCCGTATTGGGATTCATACGCCAGAGCACAATAGTTGGTATTTCAAGGGGTAGTACCAAGAATGATATAATCCGCGCGACAGCAGAAAGAAAGGAGTTTAGCTCAATACCATACGATAGCCATATGATTGACAACCAGTTATTTTTTTTGATAATATTGAGCATAAAGGACAATTTTTATATGTGATGTTTTTGAATATAATTCGATAAACCGGAGGTATTTAATGTCTTTTAACAACAGAGATAAAATAATGGTAGCCCATTACTATTATAAACTTGAATATAAACAACAGGAAATTGCAGAGAAGTTTGGCATGTCTCGGCAGCGAGTAAATAGGCTTCTAAAGCAGGCTCTTTCCGAAGGTGTTGTCGAAATTAAAGTGAATGGATATGAGAATGCTATTCTTGAAAGTAAACTGGAAAGCAAACTAGGACTTAGAGAGGCCATTGTTGTGGATAGCAGCGACATAAGCACCTTGAGTGCAGTTAGTATAAAATATCTAAAAAGTATTGTTAGTGATGGATGTAATATAGGTGTATCAGGTGGTAATACTATGGCCATGTTGTGTGATGCACCTATTTCCAACGAAAATCATGATATAAAGGTTGTCCAGCTCATGGGCGGAATGATAACAAGCAATATTTTCATGCGGCCAGATGAGATAACAAGTAAGTTTGCAAAGATTTTTGGCGGAGAAGCGAATGTCTTATTGGCTCCAGCAATTGTTGATGATCCTAATTTAGGAAGGCTATTAATGGAAGATAGCCAGTATAAGGATATCCGTACAATGTATTCCAATTTGAATATTGCTGTAGTTTCTATAGGTGCACTTATGGAAGGCACTTTACTTCTGCAGGTCGGATACTTAAACAGGAACGATTTTGGGATGCTGCATGAAAAACGCTGTATTGGAGATGTCCTTATGCGCTTCATCAATATTGAAGGTGAGATTGTTGACCCACAATTTGATGCAAGAGTTATTGGCATTCCTGTTGACGAATTTAAAAAGATTGATTTACGCGTGGGCGTTTCTTATGGTTCCATTAAAGTTAAACCCATCATAGGTGCTATTAACGGAAAATTCATCAATGTTTTGATTACTGATTCGGATACAGCCAAGCTATTGCTTGAGTTTAATCAATAGCTTTATTCATTTTTGAGATATAAAAAAATGTAAGCTATAATATTTTATTCGAACACAAATTATGCTTAAGTGATCACAATTAATGGACACTCTTGATGAAGCACCATTTGCCTATAAGTCCATTGATGAAATAATAGAAAATGTACAAGAGAGTGTTGAAATTAATCTCTTGTGCTAGCTTTTGATTTACCAAAACTTGCGAATGAAAAACTCCAGCACATATTGCTAATCGTTGCAATATCAAAGATTCTATTTTGAGTGATAGTAAAATAATTACCATTACCAGTATGTAAGTTTGGAAGAACTCGGTTCCATAAAACTTTTAAAGGTTATGGAGCTGCCTATGGCAAGTGTCCATCAAAATTCTCCCTAAAGATATAAAAGTACCAGTCCATATAAAAGCTCCAATATAAGCGTTCAAAGCAAATCTTTTATAAGGTAACTTACTGATACCGGAAAAATATCCGGTTACATGCCTGACTCTGGGAATAAAGAAAGCTGCAGCTAATAAACCATTTCCATACCTTTCAAACCATTTTGATGCCTTATCCAATTTGTCAGCCCTCATATGAATATATGGACCGTACTTTTTCAAAAAAGGAGTACCTAAAGTATGTCCTATAAAATATGAAATCGTTATACCGGAAATAGCCCCTAAAGCCGCTACTATAATACTTATTACTCAATTCATATGATGCCAAGTATTGGTGAGTTTTATTTGTATATTCTATATACACTCTTTTCATTTACCAAGGAAATTAAATTCCCTGACACTTATATATATCCTTTCTTCTATGTGCCAGAAGCGGAAGCTCTCTTCTTACTTTTTCCACATAATCGAGATCTAATGTACCTACTGCAAAACCTTCTTTTTCATCCATTTGAACAATAACCTCTCCCCAGGGAGAAACCATAATAGAGTTCCCATAAGAGGTATAGCATGAATTAACATCTCTTGCAGGTGCAATACCGATAGTATATACCTGATTGTCAACAGCCCTGCCTCTGAACATAACCTCCCAATGTGCCGGCCCTGTTGTCATGTTAAATGCAGCAGGCGCAATTATTACTTTTGCACCTTTATCCACCATAAGTCGTGATAATTCTGGAAAACGTAAATCATAACAGATAGCAAGACCCATTTTCCCAAATTCAGTTTCAAATACAGTAACTTCATTGCCTGCTGTTAAGGTTTCAGATTCTTTAAAATGCTGTCCTCCCTCAACCGCTATGTCAAACAGGTGCATTTTTCTATGTTTTCCGATTTTGTTTCCTTTCCGGTCAAAAACATATGAAGTATTAAATACTCTGCCCTCATTATCCTTCTCCGGCATTGTACCTGCTGCCAGATAAATTCCGCATGTTTCCGCCAGCTTTGAAAGCAGGCTGTAGCACTCTCCACCCTCCTCCTCCGCATATACAGGAAAATTGGAGGTTTTATACGGACAGTTAAACATTTCCGGAAGTATTGCCATATCTACATTTTGCTCTGCCGCTTTTCTCACAAACTCAGAAGCATTAGCAATATTTTTCAGCTTATCTTCTTCCACATGCATTTGAATCATTGCAATCCTAGGCTTATTCATTATTTTTCCTCCTTGCATAATATGACTCCAGATATTCTATTATGTTAATAATATCACAGTAAGGCAACTAAATACAATAAATTCCAGTTCATATCAAGCCGCAACTATTTAATCATAAACCAAAAACACCCGACTGCTATGCAATCGGGCGTTTTTTTATGTAAGCTTAAATAAAAGCAAGAATTATGAAATTTAAGATAAACAGCACGGTAGCTGCAATCAAAATCGGATGAACATCTTTGAGCTGCTTCTTGCAGATCTTGACAATGCAGTAGAAGATAAAGCCTGCTGCAATACCGTAGGAGATGCTGTAGCAGAAAGCCATAAATACACCTGCAAAGAAAGAGGGAATTGCTTCCTCCAGATCATCCCATTTGATTTCTCTAAAGGCTGACAGCATCATAATACCAACAACTATTAGAGCTGGTGCCGTTGCAGCCGCAGGAACCAAACCTGCAATAGGAGCCAGGAAAATAGAAATAATGAAAAGCAGTGCTGTGACAACACTGGTCAGACCTGTACGTCCTCCAGCGCCGATACCGGCTGCACTCTCAACATAGGTTGTTGTGTTGGAAGTACCGAACACAGCACCGATGGAGGTTGCAATAGCATCTGCAAACAAAGCTTTATCCATCTTTGATTTGAAGCCTGCGCTGGTCATCATGGTTTTTTCATCCTCATCACTGAATATACCGCTTTTACGGCCTGTGCCGATGAAAGTACCGATTGTGTCAAAGGTATCTGATAAGCTGAATGCAAAAATAGTCATCAAAACGAGAGGAATTCTAGAAGCATCGGCAAACAAGGAACCTATGCCCTCACTGCTAAAGGCTGCGCCAAAAGTGGTGCCTAATTCTGCAAATGCATCACCAATTCCGGCAGTAGTTCCTGCGCTGGAAAGATCTACAACCCCCATAGGAATACCGATGACAGTAGTTGCTATAATGCCAATTAATATTGCTCCCTTTACCTTAAGCACTAATAAAGCAACAGTCAGAACAAGGCCGATTATAGCAAGGAGAACTACCGGATTGTTTAAAGTTACAAGTGAGGGAACTGCGCTTGCATCAGCAATAACAGTACCGCTATCTAAAACAATATTCTTGCCGGGGTCAGAAGTGAAGCTAAGAAGTCCGGCATTTTTGACACCAATGTAAGCAATAAAGATACCGATACCACCGCCGATTGCATTTTGCAGACTGGTGGGAATTGACCTTATTATTGACTTGCGGAGTTTTGTTACAGTAATAAGAATATTTACGAGACCACAAATGAAAACCATCGCCAGTGCCTGCTTCCAGCTAAAGCCCAAACCAAAACATACGGTATAGGTAAAGAAAGCATTTAAGCCCATGCCGGGAGCCTGTGCGTAAGGTACGTTTGCAAACAGCCCCATAACCAAAGTACCAACTGCAGAAGCAATGATTGTTGCAATGAATACCGCACCCCAAGGTATTCCAGTCTGTGATAACATCGCAGGGTTAACAAAGATGATGTAGGACATTGCAAAGAATGTAGTCAAACCAGCTATAATCTCTGTTGACACCTTTGTGTTGTTTTCTTTCAGCTTGAAAAAGTTGTCCATAAGAAAATTCCCTCCAAATAATATATTTGAAAATACCATATTTCAAGAGCCACCAGCTCTTAAAATCAACGTTTTTGCCAATAAAAAAGTAATTGGTTTTCACCAATCACCGAAATTTGACAAAGAATACACATGCATATTTCATAATGCATTGAAATATATTCCAATAGTCGAACAATTTCCGGTTGCTCGGTAGAAACTTAAGACCCATATCGCCTTAGAGAATATTGGTGATATATTCATTATATAAACGCATTTTACCATATATTACTTGCAACATCAAATAAATTCTACTATTGCTGTAAAACAAAGAAATGCACGTATTTAATTCCGGGGCTTTTCCAGATATTTTATTTTATTGGTATAAAGACGTTTAAAAAACAGCACACTCACAATAAACGAAGCAGCTTCAGCAATTGGGAAAGCATACCATATATAATTTAACCCAATTTTACTTAAAAGATACGCTGACGGAAGAATAATAACCAATTGCCTTAGAGTAGAAATAATCAAACTATAAATTCCGATACCCAACGCTTGGAAAAGAGTAGATAATAAAATCCCAATTGCTGCAACAATAAAGCAAAGGCTAATAATACGAAACGCCGGAACCCCAATTTGCAGCATTTGCAAAGATGCATTGAAAATCATCAATAACCTGTCCGGAATCAACATGAAAATTAAAGTACCTATTGTCATAATTATTAGAGCAATCATAATAGCGAATTTTAAAGTGTCTATCAATCTTTTCTTGTTTCGTGCACCATAATTATAGCCCATTATCGGCATAATTCCCTGCGTCAGCCCAAATAACGGCATAAATATGAAAGACTGCAGCTTGTAATAAGCCCCTAATACTGCAACTGCCGCTTCCGAAAAGGTGATTAATATGGCATTCAGCCCACTTACAAGAATAGACATAATAGCTTGCATAATCATCGACGGCAGTGCTACTACATAAATATCTTTTACCGTTCCTCTGTGGAATCTGAATTTCTTTAATGTAATATGAACTTCGTGATTTTTTTTGAAAACAATATATAAGCAAAACAGCAAAGAAAGAACCTGTCCACAAACTGTTGCAATTGCTGCCCCCCTTACGCCAAGCTTTGGAAAACCAAATAAACCGAATATCATAATCGGGTCCAAAATAATATTGGTTATGGCTCCCGTTAGCTGGAAAAGCATGGGGTAAATCATGTTTCCTGTGGCTTGGAGGGTTTTTTCCAAATCAATCAGAATAAATACGCCGAAAGAAAAAATTGTTACGACATAAATATAATCGCATCCCATACCTACAACAGTCGGACTATTTGAAAAGCTTTCGAAGAAAGGTTTTGTGAAAAAGAAACCTAATAAAGCAAAAGCAATCCAACTGATAAAAGCCAGAACTAAACCATGTGTTGCAGCGCTGCTTGCTTCCTCATGCCTCCCCTCGCCCAAGCGGCGGGAAACCAAGGAGTTTACCCCAACGCCTGTTCCGACCGCTACAGCAATCATAAGCATTTGTATGGGGAACGCAAGGGATAAAGCAGTCAGTGCTTCGACACCTATCCGTGCTACAAACATACTGTCAACAATATTGTATAACGATTGTATAAACATAGAAAACATAGCGGGGAGTGACATTGATATAATTAATTTTAAAACAGGAGTTGTTCCCATTTTATTTTCCTGAACAGGTTTCATATGTTGTTTAATTCCTCCTTGGTACTATGGTAAAATAATGCATCACTTTTCACATATACCTTATGAATTATACCACAATAAAAAACCTCTAATCAATTGCTGTTAAAAAAGTCTTTAATTTTATAAATTACAGCTTGCTTCATGGCACCAGATAGCTGTGCTTTCAGTCATTCTAATATTATTTTGTTTTAGGTACTTTTCAGTAACAAAGTATCTAAGGCACAATTTCACTGTCATTCAAATTCTCCCTATATTTTTCCTCTTTTTGAACTCCATCTATATTAAAGCTGTATTTTGAAGTAGAATAAATAATAGTTATTAATAATATAAAAATTACTGCTAAGTATAAAAAAATTCTCCCTATATCAAATTTATCAATAAACAGGCTTAATGCTGCAAATATTACCACTTGGGTGATTTTAGTCAATGCATGTTGTAATGAAAGCAGTGAAGCCCTTATCTCTGACGTAATAAGCCTATTCACAACAATACTATTTATTGTATAATATACTCCAAACGATATTCCCATTATTGCTGGTATAAGGTAAGGAAGGTAACTATTATTAAATGACATTAAGATAAATCCAAACATAATCATATAAGAGACAGAAAATAGGATATGTGCTGGTTTATACTTTTTGCTTAGATAACCGCTAGCCTTAGTACCGATAGATTCAAATAAAGTTATAAGTGTATAAAATATTCCAAAATATTCTAATCTAACTCCATTTTGATTCAGGTACAGCTGTGATAACCAATTTAAAATATGATACATTGGAAAAATTACTATAGAAAGTAATATATAGCCTAGAACTGTCTTATTGCCAAAAGCTGTTTTTATACTCTTTCCAATTAATTCTTTAGCTGTCTGTTCTTTACTATAGATATTTGGTTCTCTAAATTGTAGTAATGTCAGAAAAGTAATTGCAGAAAATACGATTGTACATATAAATGGTATATATAGACCAATTCTAGTCAGAAATGAACCTATAAAGCAAGCTCCGGTACTTAATATCAGTGTTATGCTTCCTAATGAACTTAGTATATCTTCAAAACAATCTTCTTTTTTTATCTCAATAAGTTTATCATACATATATGCGGTGTCTGCTCCGCTCCTTGCTGAAACACTTATAGCTATTAATATCATACCAATAGCAAAATGAAGTATATTATTCCCTATAATAAAAACCAGTTCTCCAATCATTAACATAACTATGCTAAACATCAATGTCAATTTTCGAGTATATTTATCTGCAATTATACCCGTAATGTATTCAAAAATTATAATTGCGAATGCCTGCATCGAAAATAGTAACGTTATCTCTGAATATTTAATCCCTTTATACGATAGATACATAATAAAAATTGGAGTCTCAAAAACAAAACTGCTAAAAATTGCATATAGTGAGTAAAACATAATGTCCTTAGTCGCAAAAATTATTTTCATTATTTCATCTAACCTCAAGTATTCCAACCAGTATCAATGGATAATAACCTAATATCCTCTTTCCCTGGCATCCATTGTTTCGTTATATTAACAAAAACTACCCCGTTATGTAAATAGTAACATAACAGGGTAATTTTATACAACTTTTACTATCAAGTATTTCTCATTATCCAGTTTGATGCCAACCAAACCGGCATATATAAGTTTTATTTTAGATTTAATTTGCTATACAATTGCAGGCAGATCATCGAGGCGAATACTAGGATCTGTCACCATTTGCTGTAATATCCGGATGTAATATGAAAACCAACTCCGAATAGTTTCAGGGTAAAAATGATAGGTGTCGTATTCTACATTCAAAGAAATTCCATCATCATCGTAATCAACCACAAACACATATAAGTCAAACAATGCCCGCCTTGCCCACAGCCGCCGCTCTGTCACAAGGTTTGGCCATGCTATGCCGGACCCCTTCTCATATTGTGTAAAGGCTACGCCCCGGACATAATGCCTTTCACTGCCATACAACTCCGGATACATTTCACTCATTACTTTGGCAAACGGAAGCTCGCTGTGAGCGACTGCGCCGGATACCGTCTCTTTTACTCTCCAGATAACTTCAATTAACGCAGGGTTGTCCGCAAGGCTTGCCCTCAATAGTACGAAGTTTACAAAGCAGCCGATCACTTCTTCTATATCGCGGTTTGTCCTGTTAGCAAAGGATGTTTCGGTTATAATATCTTTTTCACCTGTTATATTATATATAGCGATTTTGAAGCCTGCCAGCAAGACAGTATATAGGGAGCAGCCATGATATCTGCTCATTTTTTTCAGTTCATCAGCAATACTCTTGTTGATGGTAAAAGGTTCAACTGCACTTAGCGAGCCTTGTGCTTTTCTTGGCCTGTCTGTGGGCAGCCTGGTAATATGCACATTACCGAGCTTCTCTCTCCAATAAGACAAGTACTCGTCATAGTTCGGTCCGCTCCAGCTTTCCTGTTCCCACAAAACGTAGTCTGCATACTGAATCGGAAGAGGCGGCAGCGGCTCACTGTTTCCCTGTTCCCTTACTTGAAGCAGCGCCCCCAGTTCTTTAAGGAAAATAACAGCAGACGGTCCATCCATAATACTTGTATGTGCTGTAATAAAAAATGCGTAGCGGTCTTCTGACCGGAGGTAAAGTGTCACCCTCCAGAGTTTATGCTCTCTCATGTCAAAAGGCATACGTTCTTCGTCAAAAGCTAACGCGTGCATTTTCTGTTCCTGCTCGTTTTCAGAAAGATTAGTCAAATCTACAACAGGAAGCTTGAACCCTACCGGATCATTAATTTTCTGGAACACCCTCCCGCTATCCTCGTAGAAAGAAACGCGTAATGTTTCATGCCTTATTATTAATTCCTTAATACAATGCTCAAATAAAGTAATGTCCAGTTTGCCCCGATACTCCCAACCAATTGCGGTAGTACAGCAATCCCCGGGATAAGCCCTCTCTCTCTCCCACATCCTTACCTGTGTCCAGGAAGCCGGCAGCGGTAAACTCCGATCCGCCTGCGGTATGTGGGATGCTTTGTTTTTCCTCAGTATGGCATCATCAACGGCTCCGCTCAAACTGCTTACAGTAGGAAAATCATATATAGTCCTTTCAGGAAGTTCGATCTGAAACAGCTCTCTTATACATTTCATCACGCGGATACCCAGTAGGGAATGTCCGCCCAGTTCAAAGAAATTGTCAGCCGTAGAAATTTTTTCTTCTCCAATAAGCGAGATCCATATCCCTGCAACCTTAGCCTCAGTCTCTGTAGCAAAAGAGGAAGTATTATTTTTAGCAGTATCATTTCCAGGTTGGCTTGTGCTGTCGGCTTCCTCATCTGCAGTTGCTGCAACAGTCCTTTTATACTCTTCTAACCCGCATGCTTCTTCAAGCCAATATCGCTTTCGTTCAAAAGGATATGTTGGAAGTAGAACGCGGCGGCGGTATTGATTATCATAAAAGCTTTGTGCATTAAGATCAATACCGTTAAGCCAAAGCCTGCCTGCAGCATTCAAAAGTACCTGGTAATCATCAAATTTATTTTTTGGATGGCGCATGGTCGGTATGGCTTGTATTTTCAATGTAGATTGTTGTTTGACAAATGAAACTAATGTATGCCCCGGCCCAACCTCTACAGGTATATTGTTCGTATTCAGAAGAAGTGTTTTTATACCCTCAGCAAAATGCACTGTTTCCCGTAAATGCTTCCCCCAGTATGAAGGATCCGTAGCCTCACTATCAGTAATCCATGTTCCTGTGGTACAGGATACATAAGGTATCTTTGGAGGGGATAAAGCAATATTCCTGACAACATCTTCAAACGCATTGCTGGCCGGTTCCATCATAGCGGAATGGAAAGCGTGGGAAGTTTGCAATCTCCAATATTCAATCCCTTCCTTATCAAACTTCAATTCAAGATCAGCGATTGCTTCCGCCGTACCCGACAGCACACAAAGCTTTGGTGCATTCACTGCTGCGATAGATATATTCCGGTTTGTATATTTTCGTGCCGTATCCTCAGAAAGCGCCACCGACACCATCTCTCCATGCGGCATTGATTGCATGAGCTGCCCGCGTTTGGCAACCAATAACAATGCATCGTCCAATGAAAGTACTTCTGCAAGTACAGCAGCTACAAATTCACCCAGACTATGTCCTATCATCGCTTTGGGATTTATTCCCCAATTCATAAGAAGCTTCCCAAGGGCATACTCAGTAACAAACAATGCGGCTTGAGCCATCTGTGTCTGTTTCAGCTTATCCTCATTAACAGCACTATCCCCCTCTGGCGGGTACATTATAGCCCGCAGGTCTTCGTGAAGATAAGGCGTCAGCTTCCCGCAGCAGTAATCAACCCAATAGCGGTATAAAGGCTCTTGCTCGTAAAGCTCTCTTCCCATATTTACATATTGTGCACCTTGTCCGGTGAACAAAAAAACCGGATACATTGAACCTTCATAGGACTTTTCAGCAGCATCAGCTCCTGAAGCTTTATTCTCAGCCAGATTTTGCACAAGTTCTTGTGTTGTTTTAGCTACAACTATTTTCCTATAAGGAAAACTTCTTCTGCCTGCATGCAGTGTATAGGCAACATCCGCCAGATTCAGTTCGTCATTTTGCGCTAATGTATTTATAAGATTATCTGCCGTCTTTTCTAAAGCTGTTTGCGTTTTTGCCGACAGCAGGATTAACTGGTATGGTCTGGCCTCACCGGATTCCCTTATAGGGGGTGCTTCCTCCAATATTACATGAGCATTGGTGCCGCCAAGGCCAAACGAACTTACCCCCGCTCTGCGCGGTAAAAGCGTTTCCGGCCATGGTATCAAACGGCTATTGACATAAAAAGGGCTATTCTCAAAATCCATTTCAGGATTGGGAGTCTGAAAATTTAAACTTGGTGGAATGACCCTATTTTCCAAAGCTAATACAGCTTTAATAAATCCTGCTGCACCGGAAGCAGTATCCAGATGGCCTATATTTGTTTTAACAGAACCCAATGCACAATATCCGGTTTTTTCAGTATGCATACGAAAAGCTTTTGTAAGTGCTGCTACCTCGATTGGATCTCCTAACTTTGTTCCCGTACCGTGACCTTCTACAAAACCGATGGTCTCAGCTCCTACATCTGCAAGGGCAAGGGCTTCTGCAATAACCTTTGACTGACCTTCTATACTCGGTGCCGTAAATCCCATCTTCTGTTCACCATCATTATTTATGGCGGCGCCCCGGATCACAGCTTGGATAGAATCCCCATCCTTTATTGCATCTTCCAGTCTCTTTAAAACAACTACACCTACGCCATTCCCCGGTACAGTACCTGCCGCCTTTGCATCATATGCACGGCAGTACCCGTCCGGCGACGCGATTCCACCCTGTTCATACATGTACCCCTTCTTATCCAATGCAGGCAGCGATACTCCTCCTGCAAGTACCATATCATTCTGGTAGCTTAGCAGACTTTGAACTCCCATAGCAATAGCTGTAAGCGAAGTTGAACAGGCTGCCTGTACTGTAAATGAAGCTCCGGTACATCCCAATTTATATGCAACACGTGTTGCAAGATAATCTTTTTCATTATGGATCATGGACTGAAAGCTTCCAACAGCCGATACAGCCTCAGTATTAGGATATATATGCCTTATAAAATATTGATTCATTCCTGTCCCTGCAAATACGCCTATACGCCCCTCGTATTGCCGGGAATCATACCCTGCCCGTTCCAAAGCTGTCCATGCTTCTTCCAGAAATATGCGTTGCTGGGGATCTATTACCTGAGCTTCACGTGCAGTATATCCGAAGAATGCCGCATCAAACCGGTCAATCCCCTCCAGGAATCCTCCTGCCGGTACATAATTAGGATTATTGCTTGGGCTTCCCTCTTTTTCTTTGGTTAAAAACTCGATTCCGCCTGCTCCGTTACACAGGTTTTCCCAGAATTTCTCGACATTTTCAGCTTGTGGAAACCGTCCTGACATACCAACAACAGCAATACCCCCGAAAATTTCTTCTTCGCTCTGATAATTAGACTGCATGACACCTCTCATCTCCTTTCCTTACGTTTTTGCAAAGCCTCACGGTATTTCTGGGCTCTACTCTGCGCTTCTTTGAGTGTTTGACCGCCGGTTTCACCGGGGTTGCTCAAAAAACCGACAAGAGCTTGAATCGTGGTATAACGGAATAAATCCATCATAGATACCGTCACACCGCATTGCTCCGATATTTTCGAGCGAACCTTCGTAACCAGCAGCGAATGCCCTCCAAGTTCAAAGAAATTATCCTGTATTCCGACCTCAGACAGCATAAGCACTTCCTTCCATATATTCACAAGCTTTTTTTCAAATTCTGTGGACGGTTGTACAATAGTTCTCTTTTTCTGCTCAATAACACTATGCGGATGCGGCAGAGCTTTTCTGTCCACCTTTCCATTCGGAGAAAGCGGAAGCAGATCAAGCTGGATGATAAAGCTTGGCAGCATATACTCCGGCAGCCGGGCACTTAAGAAGTCCCTTATAGTTACAGCTTCAATACTTGATGAGCCATGAGACGTAAAATATGCAACAAGATATTTATCATCAGGCGAAACCTCATATACAGTAACTACCGCTTCACGAATTTCCGGGTAAAGCAGCATATTTGCTTCAATCTCGCCCAGTTCTATCCTTAATCCACGCAGCTTCACCTGATAATCCATCCTGCCCAGGTACTCTATTATGCCATCCTGTGTAAACCTGGCGAGATCTCCTGTTTTATATAAATATTTACCCTCATCATAAGGATCCGGAATGAACTTTTCCCTGGTTAGTTCTTCACGTCCATGGTAGCCTCTTCCTACCTGAACCCCGCCAATGTGCAGTTCTCCTGCAACTCCTACCGGTACAGGCTGAAGATACCGATCAAGAATATATATCTGTGTGTTTGCAACAGGTCTTCCAATCGGCACATTTCTGCGCAGAGAACCTCGCTCACACTTCCAGAATGTCACATCCACAGCAGCTTCCGTAGGTCCGTATAAATTATAAAGCACAGCTTCTGACAAGCATTCATAAAAGCGCTCCTGCAAATCATAGGAAAGTGCTTCCCCGCTTACAATCACACGGCGTAAGCTCTTGCACTGAGAAGCTCCGGGCTCATCCAAAAATACCTGCAGCATGGAAGGTACAAAATGCATTGTCGTAATCCCATTTTCCAGGATGGTATCTATAAGATAGGCTGCATCCTTATGTCCCCCCGGTTTTGCAATATACAAGGCTGCCCCTGTAAGTAACGGCCAGAAAAATTCCCATACTGATACGTCAAAGCTGAAGGGCGTTTTTTGCAGTACCCTATCACCCGGCGTCAATTTGAATTCATCCTGCATCCACAGCAGTCTGTTGCATATCCCCTGATGGGTATTAACAGCGCCTTTAGGTCTGCCTGTTGAACCGGAGGTATATATCATATATGCCAGTGTGGGTTGAATCATATCATTTACGGAATTATCCCCCAAACACGCTGAAATCATCGGCCAATCCTTATCCAGTTTCAATATTTCAGCGTTTAGGCTTGAACCTGAAAGCTGCTGAATTTGCTGCTCCACCTTCTCCTGGGTCAGGAGAACGGACACGCCCGAATCCTCCAGCATATATGTAATACGGTCAATCGGGTAGTCCGGATCGATAGGTACATATACCGCACCGGCTTTTAAAATACCCAGAAGTCCCACAACCAGTTCCAGGGATCTTTCCATAGAAATACCTACGAATTGACCTGTCTCTACGCCTGATTCCTTTAACTTATGAGCTAGTTTATCAGCCCTTTCGTTCAATTCGATATAAGTCAATGCTATCCCCTCGAAATAGACGGCTTTGCTATTGGGAGTCCGCACTACCTGCCGCTCAATCAGCTCATGAAGAGACTGCTTGGGATAAGTAACGCTTGTATTATTCCATTCTCTTAAAATAAGCTCCCTTTCTGCAGAGGATAGAAGAGGGATATTATCAATATTATCATCGGGGGATATGATACTCTCCCCTAAAAGGGTAACAAAATGCGCTGCCAACCTCTTTATGGTATCGGGACTGAATAGTTCCGTTCGGTAGGCGAATGCAAACTTAGGGTGGCCTAGCTCAGTAATTTCCAAAGCAAGATCAAAATTTGCCGAATTTCTTTCAATCGGGTAAGCAGTCCAGGAAGCACCCATCCTCTTTTTATTCCCTGTCTCAGATGATTTAGCTCCTATACTCAGCATAGTCTGAATAATCGGATCATGACTCGTTGAACGCTCCGGTTGCAATACTTCTACTAATTTTTCAAATGGCATTTCCTGATGTTCATATGCCGATAGTGCAGATTCCCGTACACAATGAAGCAATTCTCTGAAAGTAACAGCCCGTCCCTCCGGTATTATTGTCCGGACAGCCAGAGTATTGGCAAAAAAGCCAATGAGCTTCTCAGTCTCCTTACGCGGTCTATTAAATACAGGAAGTCCGACCACCATATCCGTCTCTCCGGTATATCTGTATATAAGAAGCTTAAATACAGCCAAGAATGCCATTACCGGTGTAAGTTGTTCCTGCTGGCAGAATTTACGAAAATCATTTAGTACAGTTTCCGGAACTGCAAATTCATATACTGCGCCTTTACTCGTCTGAACAGGAGGTCTCGGGTAATCCACAGGCAGCTCCATTAAGACAGGCGCCCCCTCTAAATATTTCTTCCAGAAGGTAATATGTTTGTCCCAAAAGCCGCTCCGGAATTGATTTACCTGCCATCTGGCATAATCATAATACTGAATTGACAGTTCCTGCAATCCGGCATTAGCACCCTTAACACGTGCCTCATAGTTTGCTGACAGCTCCTCCAGAAAAATCATATTGGACCACCCGTCCGTGATAATATGATGTATGGTTAACCCAAACAAATACTCTTCACAATCCAGCTTGATCAGTTCCGGACGAAACAGCGGCCCGGATTTCAGATCAAATAATACCCTCGCTTCAGCATCAAGAATAATTTTTGCTTTTTGTTTCTTTTCATCAGGCTGCAGCATAGAAATATCTATATAAGGAAACTCGAATTTCATAGATTCGCAAATAACTTGAGCAGGTTCGCCTTCCAATTCGGTAAACACCGTCCGCAGAATAGCATGACGCTGTATTACATCACGGAAACTATCTTCCAATATTTTGGCATCAAGTTGACCATTAACCTGAAATACTATCGGGAGATTGTAGCCGGTGGAATCCGGCATCAGTTGGTGAAGAAACCATAACCTTTTCTGTGAAAAGGAGAGTGGAATCAAGCCTGCCGGATCAGTAGCAGGAATACTGCCGGTCACATCCCCCTTAGAATTTTGCAGCCATCGCTTCAGCATGTCATTTTTCTTAATAATGTTTCCTTGTTCTGCATTAGACATCTATTTATCTCCTTTCCCCATTTAAACGGACATCTCTCCCATTTTTTCCATCACACGTTGTTCAATTTGTTGTGCAAAATCACGGAGTACCGGATATTTATACAGAGTGCTTAATGGAAGTTCAATAGGAAATATCTCTCTGATCCTGTTGACAATCCTTGATACCATAAGGGAATCCCCGCCTGCGTCATAGAAATCATCATCAATTTGTATAGTTTCTTCTCCTAAAATTTCCTGGCATATTTTTATCACTATATTTTGAATCTCCTTTTGCAGATCTATTTCCTCCTCAGGCTCCAGAGCAGCATCATTGCTTGCAGCAGCTTCATTGCAGGTAAGTTGTCCTGCTTCATCCTTCCGGAGTATATCCACCCAAAAACGTTTGCGTTCAAAGGGATATGAAGGCAATGCAATACGGCGGCGATTCTCGTTTGGATATAATTGATTCCAATCCACATTGACTCCGGCAAGCCAAAGCTTACCTAATGCATCCATTAATAAACTTCCCGCCGGTTCATCATTATTAATTGAATCAACAACATTTTGAGCTCTGTCTTTTGGCTCTCCTGATCCGATTTTCAAAAAAATACAATCATATGCGTTTACTAATTTTTCCATGTTATATTCATTCTGTACCATATCTTTAGGCTTAATCATTTCATTTTCCCAGTATGCAGGATCAGTTGCTTCTTTGCTGTCTATAAATGCACACGTTTTACCGCATATTAAGCGTATTTCAATATCTTTACAGATTGCCTTCTGAAGCGCTTCATGCAGCAGGGATATATCACCGTTATTTATCCATTTGCTCCGTTCGCCTATAATTCCAAGTAAATCCTGTAAACTAAACACACCCGAAAGACAAGCAGCCACATACTTTCCAATACCATTCCCCGTTAAAGCTTTAGGATATATTCCCCATGACATCCAGAGCTTTGCTAATGCATAGCTTGTTATGAATAAAACAATATCCTGCTCCGTTTCATTAAGCTTTACAGTGTTGTCTTTTTCTGTATCCGGATTTATAAATAGCTGATTTTTGATATCCTGCCTGGTCCATGCTTCGCTAAGTTTTAGGCACCCGTCAACCTCTTGCCTGAATACAGCTTCTGTCTGGTAGAGCATGGCTATGGAACTTCTGCCGGTGACTCCCTTGGCGGAAAACATAAACACAACGGACGGTGAAGCTTTTACCACTTCTTTTGTCTGGACACGTCCTGCCGTTCTATTTTTCAGATCCTCTGATGCCTTAATTATGTCATCTGCAACGAGAATTCTGCGGAATGGAAATTCCTTTCTTCCTACCTGAAGTGTATAAGCGGCATCTGCAAGCTCATCGTTGGTTTTATCTGCAATATAGCTTGATATCTGATCCGTCATCTTTTCAAGAGCAGAGCTTGTCCTTGCGGATAACACAATAAGGTTTTGCTTACGGGCTGATTTTGGCACTGCACTTTGCAAAGCTTCCTCTAATATGACATGTGCATTGGTTCCTCCTACGCCAAGAGCACTTACCCCTGCACGCCTCGGTGAACAGCCTTCCCAATTTTGTAGTTTTTGATTAACATAGAAAGGACTGTCATCAAAGCATATCTTTCTATTTGGTGTTTCAAAATTTAAACTTGGAGGCAGCTTTCTATGCCGGAGCGATAGTACTGTCTTTATTAGCCCAACCACACCCGCGGCAGCGTCCAGATGCCCTATATTGGTTTTAACCGAGCCTATTCCACAGTATCCATACTTCTTTGCCCCCAGTTTTCTGAAGGCTTTAATCAAAGCATTGGCTTCTACCGGGTCACCTAACGGCGTGCCTGTACCATGTGCCTCCACATAGGAAATTTCATCAGGACTAACATTGGCCCTACGCAAAGCTTTGCTTATTACTTCTTCCTGGCCTTCCACACTTGGTGCAGTAAACCCAATTTTGGATGAACCGTCATTATTAATAGCCGAGCCTTTAATCACTGCATAAATAGTATCTCCATCCTTTTTCGCTTTTGATAAACGTTTCAACACTACGGTTCCCGTACCCATTCCGCCTATAGTTCCTTGTGCTTCATTATCAAACGCTCTGCACTGACCTATAGGTGAGCTGATTTCTCCTTCATGATACAAATAGCCTTCCTTAAGAGGAGAACGAACGGTAACGCCGCCTGCCAATGCAATATCACAGTCGTTCATGTATAGTGCCTGGCATGCCATATGAACTGCTACAAGCGAGGTAGAGCAAGCTGTCTGTACTGTAACCGCAGGTCCGGTTAAGCCTAGCTTATAAGCTATCCGCGTAGCCAGGGAATCCTTGTCGTTATTCATGAAGATAGGGTATATTCCAACCATGTCTATGTACTGACGGTTTGGAAGCAGATTATTGATAAGGTATGTATTAAAGGCACACCCTGCATATACTCCTATATGTCCCTTATAGCGGGATGGATCATACCCTGCATGTTCTAGAGCCTCCCAGGTATTTTCAAGCAATAACCGGTGCTGCGGGTCCATAATTTCCGCCTCTCTGGGTGGCACATGGAAGAACTCCGCATCAAATTGGTCCGCTCCATGTAAAAACCCTCTGGCCGGCACATAGTTTTTCAAGTCGATGGACTCCATATTAGCACCGGATTCCAGTAATTCATCCCGTGTAAACCACCGGATAGAGTCAACTCCGTCCCTCAAATTCTCCCAAAACTTGTCCGCGCAATTTGCTCCGGGAACACGGCAAGCTAATCCTATGATTGCAATATCTTCTTCTATTATCCTTTCTTCCTGTCCCTTATGCAGGCTCTCTTCCAAAGCACTTGTCCCCGCAGGCTCGGTAGCTTGTGTTCCGGCAATCCGGCATGCAATTTGCTGAACTGTTGTATATTGAAATAATTCCATCAGTTGTATATCAGCTTTTAAGTCATTGCATAATTTTTCATGAACACGAGTAAGCAGCAGGGAATGCCCGCCAATATCAAAAAAGTTATCTGTCCTGCCGACTCTTGCTTTTCCCAGTACTTCCGCCCAAATAGCCGCTATATCGCTCTCCAGCTTGCTTTGGGGTTCAAGAATTGTAACGGCGGCTTCTTCATCCTGAACTTCAGGAAGTGCTTTTCGGTCAATCTTTCCGCTGGAATTAAGCAAAAAGTCATCCATAAAGATAATCCGTGCCGGGATCATATAGTCCGGCAATTTCAGTTTAAGTGCCGCTTTCAACTCAGCTTCTCCTATTTGCCGCTCTTGGTATGTCGTCACATAAGCTACTATCACCGTATCCTTGGAGGCTGTTTCTTTAGTAATAACAACTGCCTCCTTAACACAGGAATGCGAAGCCAGCAATGTTTCTATCTCACCCAGTTCAATGCGCAGTCCTCTTATTTTAACTTGAAAATCCCGCCTGCACAGATATTCTATATTTCCATCAGGTAAATACCGGACAATATCCCCTGTCCGATATAGGTATTCTGTAAGTTCCGGACGTATGGCAACCTCCGCAAATGCTGATTCAGAAAAATCCGGTCGGAAAATATACCCCTTGGATACACCCGAACCTCCGATATAAAGTTCACCCGGAACACCAACCGGAACCGGTTTCTGATGCTTATCAAGTATATAAACACGGGTATTTGCTATAGGACGGCCAATTAAGGGCGCCCCTTCATAATCTCCCTTGGGAACAGCACAGGAGGTAGCTACAACCGTTGTTTCAGTCGGTCCGTAATTATTAATGAGTTCAAAGGGTAGGGAAGCACTTGGAAAACGGTGAAGCTTATCTCCGCCCGTCAACATGACCCGTAATGGTACCGATTCAGGCCAGGGCAATGTCATCAGCACTTCTGCAAGCGGTGTAGGAATAAAGCTGACATCAATCTCGTTACTTATCAGCCATTGCTGTAACCGCTCCGGAGATATACGCGTCTCCTCATCTGTGATATAAAGCGTCCCTCCGGCTGCCAAGGTCGGCCATATTTCCCAAACCGCCGCATCAAAACTAATACCGGCTAACTGCGACGTCCTCACTTTTTCCTTTATATTGAAGGTGTTATTATGCCAATAAACCAGATTTGTTAAGTTAGCATGTCTAACGCCTACTCCCTTAGGATTGCCGGTTGAGCCGGAAGTATAGATTACATAAGCAAGTTTATCTGCCGTTGCTTCTGCAATGTGGGCATCAGGTCCGGATTCAGAGGCATCCCCCTCCTCATCTGTACATAGAATATTTAGATGTCCCGGCAATTTCCCCATAAGTTTGCGTTTTGTAATAACCACCGGAACCTTCGCATCTTCTGTCATATACGCAAGACGCTCCACAGGATGCGCCGTATCCAGCGGCAGATAAGCAGCACCAGCCTTCCACACCGCCAACATTGCCACAATCATTTCTATACTGCGGTTCATGCATATTGCTACAACCGAATTATCTGTCAGTTGAAATTTCAGCAAACGCTTTTTTAGTTTCTCTGCTTCTTCATTTAATTTCTCATAAGTTATTGAGGTATGTTGATCAAAAACAGCAGCCTGCTGCGGAATTTCTTTTGATTTTTCTTCAAATACCTGACATATTGTGCGTTCCTCAGGGTATGAAAAAGAGGTACTATTCCATTGCTGCACACGCTGGAATTCCGCTTCGGACAATAAATTAAGCTGCCAGATAGGAACCATCTGGTGTTTCAAAACCTCACTAAGCAATTTCAAATAATGCCCTGCCATACGCTTAATAGTCTCTTCTTTGAACAAATCGGTATTATACTCAAAGGCACCGCTTGACCCGGCAGGATTATCGCTAATAACGAAAGTAAGATCATATTTAGAGGCACTGCAATGATTTGGAATTTGGCTTACACTTACACCTGCCATTTCCCATTCCTTGTCCGAACCATATTCCAGCGTAAACATAACCTGAAACAGCGGCATCCGTCCATGCCTGCGGTCTGGTTTGACAGCTTCCACAACCTTTGAGAGAGATGCATTCTGGTTAGAGAAAGCATCCAGCGCTACATTTTTTACTCTCCGTAAAAACTCTAAAAAGTCAGGTTCTCCTGATAAGTCCGCCCGAAGTACTATAGTGTTAATCAATAAGCCGATTAAAGGCATCATTTCAGAACGCCCCCTCAAAGAAACCGGAGTACCGATTAAAATGTCTTCCTGTTCTGTATACCTATGCAGCAGGATATAGAAAGCACTGAGAAGAGTCATAAAAACGGTCGCGCCCTCCCGCTGGCTCAAACTCCTTATTTCGTTCATAACATCATCAGGAATAGGGAACTCAACTATGCTTCCCCTTCCCGTAGAATTAAGCGGCCGTTTATTATCCGTCGATAGCTCAAGTACCGGTGGGGCACCTGCAAGCTGCTTTTTCCAGAATTTCAATTGTGTAGCTTCCTCCTGTAATCCCAAGAGCGAGTGATTTTCCTGAGAAAAAGTTGTATAAGTATAAGAAAGCTCAGGTAAAGAAGGAGCACTGGAATTCGCAAAAGCTTCATAACAATGGCGCAATTCTTCTATAAACCTAGACATTGATATTCCGTCAAACACTATGTGATGTACAACATATAAAAATACATATTCGTCCGAACCTGTTTGCACCAGCCGGAACCGTGTTAACGGTCCCTGGCTGAGATCAAAAATATGCGAAGCTTCGGATTGAATTATCGTATTGATCTGCTGCTTGCAGGCATTATCTTCCAAAGCACTTATATCTGTAAAAGGAAGTGCTCTGTATGAAAAATCCTGTACTAGCTGTACTTCCTTTCCTTCGGCATTTTTCACAAACACAGTTCGGAGTGTTACATGCCTCCGTATTATTTCGTTGATACTTTTTTCCAGTGCATCCCTGTCCAGATGTCCTTTTAAGCGGAATGCATACGGCATATTATACTCTGTAAACTCAGGATTTAGTTTTGATATAAACAGTAATCCGTTTTGAACATTGGAAAGCGGATATGAAGAGCTTGAGGATAGCTTCTCCTCTTTTTTCCTCAGTGCTTGTCGTAGCAACTCACGTTTTTCTTCTTTTGATAACTGAGCCAGTTTGTCTTTCATTACTCTTCACCCTCCCCTAATAATTCTGACAGTAATTCATCCATATCCTCCACAGAAAGCTGGTCGATGTCTATGTCACTATAACCGCTCCCTTCCCGGGATTCAATTCTCGAATCAAATTCTGCAGCCAATTCATCAATTGTCGGCTTCTCAAATAAGACTCTAAGGGGTATATCCACTCCAAAGTTTTCCCTCATGATAATGGCTATACGAGCCAGAATTAAAGAATTGGCTCCGAGTCTAAAGATATTGTCTCTTGTTCCTACATTTTCAATCTGCAATAATTCTTTTATTACTGCAGCTAATTGTTTCTCAGACTCAGTCTTTGGCTCAATATATTCAGAGCTTCTCTCTGGGAATTGAACCTCTAATTGCTCCAGAGCTTTACGGTCTGCTTTGCCATTGACGGTAAGCGGCATTTTATCAAGCTCAACGATAGAAGGCAGCATATATTCAGGCAGCCAACCTTCCAGGTACTTACTGATACCGGTAATGTCAATACCGTTTTGCCCCTTTGGTGTAACATATGCAACCAGTTTCTTATTATTAGCCGACTGCTCTTTCACAATGACTACTGCATCTTGAACCTCAGGATGTTTGCACAAGGTTTTCTCAATCTCTTCTAATTCTATTCTAAAACCTCTGATCTTGATTTGATGATCCACTCTTCCTAAAAACTCTATCTGCCCGTCAGATGTATACCTAACCAAATCCCCTGTCCGGTATAATCTTGCTTCGGGATCATCAGAAAACCGGTCGGGTATAAACTTTTCCCGTGTTAAGTCCTGACAGTTCAAATACCCGCGTGCCAGAGAAACTCCCCCAACATATAATTCGCCCGGAACGTTAAGCGGAACAGGCTGCTTATCGGCATTTAAAACATAACATTGCGTATTGGCCAGCGGTCTGCCGATTTTTATTAAGCTTTGAGCATTTTGCTCACATGGCCAGTATGTCGCATTAATTGTAATCTCAGTTGGACCGTATCTGTTGTGAACTTCAACAGGAAGTTTTCTCTGCAGCCTCTCATATAAATCATAGGGCAGCGCTTCACCGCCGCTGAATACAAAACGCAGCGATGTACATTGTTCCAGTCCTGCCTCATCCACTATAAGCTGAAGCATTGAAGGAATAAAATGAATCATTGTTATCTGATGATTTTTAATCATCTGAACCATATACTGTGTATCTTTATGACCGTGAGGAACAGCCACAATCAGGGTAGCACCTGTAATCATAGGCAGGAACAATTCCCATACAGATACATCGAAGCTTAAGGGGGTCTTTTGCATAATTCTGTCCTGCTCGCACACAGTGTAGGTTTCTTTCATCCAGAGGAGCCTGTTGCAAAGTGCCCGGTGCGTAATCATAACGCCCTTTGGCTGACCTGTTGTGCCTGAGGTATACATCACGTAGGCCAGATTGGAAGAGTCAGCTTTACGCTCTATATTCTTCCCTTCACCGCTCTTTAGAAGTCCTTTCATTTCGTCAAGGAAAATACATTTTACATTACAAATAGCTTTCCCAATGTCCAAACGCTGTGAAAGAAGAATAGCTACCCCTGCATCCTGTAAAATATATTTAATCCTCTCTTCCGGATAATCAGGATCAATAGGAATATAAGCCGCACCTGATTTTATAACCGCCAATAATGCAATAATCATCTCAATTGAGCGTTCCATGCAAACCCCAACCAATGTATCAGGTAATGCTCCTTGATCCTGCAAGTACCGTGCTAACCTGTCAGACTGTTCATTCAGCTCCCTGAAGGTCAATTTAGTGTCCTCAAAAATAAGAGCAATTTTATCCGGAGTCTTTGCTGCCTGTTCTTCCATCAAATCCGCCAGGCTCAAATGAAGCGGATAATCCCTGTAAGTATTATTAAGTTCAGATATTTGCTGCAGTTCCCAGTCTGTAAGGATAGGTACTTCTGAAACAGAAGTCTTTGGTGATTCAACCACACCATATAATATTTTCTGGAAGTGCTCTGCCATTCTGCCTGCTGTCTCTTGTGTAAATAAGCCGGTATTATAGACAAGAGTACCTTCTATTCCATGAGCCGTCATTTTCATGTCCATTGTAAGATCAAACTTTGAAGTGCTATTTTCAATAGTTCCGGCAGACCATGCCGTGCCTCCGGCTCTCCACTCCTCAGTTTCCTCTGTTTGAAGTGTGAACATCACCTGGAACAAAGGACTATAGCTCAAATTACGGTCTATATTTAACATATCTACTACGTGATCAAATGGAATATCTTGATTTGCATAAGCCCCTAAGGTCACATTACGCACATGGAGAAGCAAATCATAAAATGTCATTTCCCCAACTATATTAAACCTTAGTGCCAGTGTGTTTACGAAAAATCCGATAACTTCCTCTAATTCATTCCTTGTGCGGTTGGCAATCGGAGTACCGATAACTATGTCATTCTGGCCCGAATATCTGTATAAAGCAATAGCCCATACCGCCAACAGCGCCATGAATGGTGTGGTTCCTGTCTCAATGCATAATTTCTTTAGGGAATCAGCCGCACTTTCTGTCACTGTAAATAAATGCTCTGAACCTGCAAAGCTTTGACTTACAGGCCGCATATAATCTGTCGGAAGCTCCAGCTTACCTGTAGTATTTTCGAGTTGCTTTCTCCAATACAGCTTCTGATCTTCAAAGCGTCCTTCACGCAAGCAGCTATTTTGCCATTGGCTAAAATCCGCATATTGTATAGAAGGCATCGGAAGCTTTATATCGCTAGCCTTTACAAAGTTATCATATATAGTTAACAATTGTTTGATAAAAACATTGATAGACCAACCATCAGTAATAATATGGTGCTTATTGAGAACAAACCAGTTCAATTCATCCTCCAGCTTAACAACGTAAGCCCTAAGCAGCGGCGGGGTATCAAGAGCAAATAGAACTGCTGCCTGTTCCTGTACATAGAGAATTGCCGCACCTTCCTTCTTTTCCTCTTCCATCCGTGTGAAATCTGCCGTATGAATCTTAAGCGTCAATTCTCTAAGCACTCTCTGCACCGGCTGTTGATTAACAATAGGAAAAATTGTCCTGAGAGACTCATGTCTCCGGATCATCTCATTTAAGGCTTGTTCTAACAGGCTGCAATTTAGCTTACCCTTAATTTTGAACAAAAAGGTTGAATTATACATATGGCTTCCCTGCTGTAGCTGCTGTATAAACCATAACCTCTGCTGGGAAGAAGATAGCGGGATGTCTCCTTTAACCTCCCTTGGCATAATAGGAGGCAGTACCTTTCCTTTTGCTGCCTGGTCAATCTCACAAGCGAGCTTCCACAGGACAGGTGTATGGAACACTTGTGAAACAGAGAGCTCTGCCTGGAATTTTTCCTGAATGTGCGATATCAATTTTGTAGCAAGCAGGGAATGTCCTCCTCTATCGAAGAATTGAGCATTTCGCCCTATTTTACCGGTGTTCAGAAGCATTTCCCACAAAACTGCCAGTTGTTCTTCCGTAGCCGTAACGGGTTCAACATATTCATTCATATGTTCTATATATTCCGGTTTGGGAAGCGCCCTGCGGTCTATCTTACCGTTAGCGGTCAAAGGCATTCTTTCCAATACTGTTATTGTTGCAGGAACCATATACTCAGGCAAACGTACTTGCAGTTCAAATTTAAGCTCAGCCACAGTTACCTTTGCAGCTTCCCTTAAAACGACATAGCCTGCCAGCCGCTTGTCTCCCTGGGTTTCCTCATGTACAACCACAACTGCTTCCTGTACATCGCTATTCGACACGAGCGCTGCTTCAATCTCTCCAAGCTCAACTCTGAATCCCCTGATTTTTACCTGCTGGTCTATCCTGCCCAAAAACTCCAGTATACCTTCTTCCTTCCAACGAACCTTGTCTCCCGTCCGGTATAACCGTTCACCCGGTATTGTTTCAAAGCTTACAAATTTCTCTGCGGTAAGCTCTGGACGGCCTATATATTCTCTTGCTAAACCATCTCCTGCTGCATGCAGTTCTCCCCATACACCTATTGGGACAGGTTGTCCATATTCATCCAGTACATATACCCGGGTATTCGCAATTGGAAATCCGATTGGAACAGTATCAAAAACTTTGGTTTCATGTGTCATCGGGTAACATGCAGTAAATGCTGAGTTTTCTGTCGGACCATATCCGTTTATCACCACTATCCCTGGGAATTCATCCAATACCCTTTGTACATGCGGAACAGATAATACGTCTCCCCCTGCCATAAGCTGCCTTACCTTCCTAAAGGCCTGCAGCTGGTAGTCTACCATCTGGTGGAACAGTCCTGCTGTCAGCCATAATGAAGTTACCCCGTTTTGCTCTATAAATTGACCTATTTCCTCCAGAGAAGGTTTATGCGGCGGAAAGATCGTGAGCAACCCGCCGTTTAATAAAGCACTCCATATTTCCAGTACAGATGCATCAAATGACACCGATGCAAATAACATCATAACATCATCCGGCCTGAAGGCAGCATAATTTGTCTCTTTCACAAGGCGCACAAAACCCCTGTGAGGTAATGCTACACCCTTTGGCCTTCCGGTTGAGCCTGATGTAAATATTACATATGCCAGATTATCTGCGGCTCCCCTGTACTTAAGATTCCTGCAATCCTCACCGGAAAATGCTTCTTCATCTTTATCCAATATAATCAACCTGATATTCTCCGATGCTGCAGCCGGCAACACATCTATAATATGTTTCTGGGTCAGCATCATTTTAAGTCCGGTATCTTCAACCATTGCCTTAAGCCGTTCTTTAGGATGGTTTGGCTCCAGCAGCACACAAACTCCCCCTGCTTTCAGCACTGCCAGCGTACCAACAATAATCTCTACCGAACGCTCCATACCAATGCCTACCGTCATACCTTCAGAAACGCCCTGTTTTTGCAGATACCGTGCCAATCTGTTTGCCCTTGCATTAAGCTCTGAATACGTTAACGTCATACCTTCGAAGGTAATGGCAGGTGCATCCGGAGTTTTCTCTGCCTGCTTAGAAAACAGTTCATTTATCGTAGCCTCAGCAGGATAGCCGCTTCCCGTGTCATTCCATTTTGTAAGCACCCATTTAAGCTCTTCTTCCGTCATATAACTTAGCTGTGAAATAGGCATGTCAGGCTGCATGAGACATGCATGTATCAGGTTTTTGAAATGCGTAAGCATTCTTTCTGCTGTAGGTTCAGCAAAAATATCTGTAGAATACTCAAGAGTCCCTATGAGCTCATTCCCTTTGTGAATCATCTCCAGCATTAAATCAACCTTAGCTGTTCCGGTTCCCCTGGTAAAAGGATTGATTTGAAGTTCCCCGATCTTCCTATCCTCAATATATTCGGACTGGAGCACAAACATAACCTGACACAGCGGAGCATATGCAGAATTCCTTTCCGGCTGTAAAAGCTCTACCAGCCTGTCAAAAGGAAGGTCTTGATGCATATAAGCCTCCAGGGCAGTCCTCATAACCTGTTTTAATACCTGTCTGAAACTGAGTTTATCTATACTTTCTACCCGGATAGCCAAGGTATTGACAAAGAAGCCTATTATGTTTTCTGTCTCTTTCCTTGTTCGGTTAGCAATAGGTGAACCAATCAGAAAATCATTCTGTCCCGAATACCGGTACAATAAAACAGCCCATATTGAAAGCAGCGTCATATACAGAGTAGCCCCTTCCTGCTTAGAAAACAGAGAAAGTTCCTCACTTAGATGCTTGGACAGATTAAATTCCTTGAGGTCTCCTTTAAAGCTTTGGGTGGCTTTGCGCCGGTAATCGGTAGGAAGCTCTATAAAAGTAGGTGCTCCTTCAAGTTTTGATTTCCAGTAATTTTCCTGCTGTTCAAGAGCCACACCCTTCAGCCATTCTCTCTGCCACTCGCTGTAATCGCTGTATTGAAGCACCGGCTCCCGTAAAGCGTGAGCTTCACCCCGGCAAAGTGAATCATATATTGCAAACCACTCTTCTATAAAAACATTCGTTGACCATCCGTCTGTAATAATATGGTGCATATTCAACAGTATAAAATATCTATCCTCGCTAAGCCGGTATGCATTTACCCCAAAAAGCGGCAGTCTTGTCAGATCAAAAGGTATTGCAGACTGCTGTTCAATCATTCGCAATGCATCAGCTTCAGCCAATCCATCCGTTAATTCAATGCCTACCTCCAGTTCAGGCATTATATGCTGCACAGGCTCATATTCATTCATCCTGAAAACTGTCCTTAATGACTCATGCCTACGAACCATCTCATTCAAGGCTTGTTCCAGCACTTTTATGTCCAATCTGCCAATTAATTCATAAGTCATTGGAACATTATACACATGGCTTTCCTGCTGTAGCTGCTGTATGAACCATAGCCTCTGCTGTGCAAAGGATAATGGAATATCTCCTTTATCCTCCCTTGGCGTAATAGGAGGCAATACCCCTCCTTTTGCTGCCTGGTCAATCTCACAAGCAAGCTTCCACAGGACAGGTGTATGGAACACTTGTGAAACAGAGAACTCCACCTGGAATTTTTCCCGGATATGCGATATCAATTTTGTAGCAAGCAGGGAATGCCCTCCTCTATTGAAGAATTGAGCGTTGCGCCCTACTTTGCCATTATTTAAGAGCATTTCCCATAAAACTGCCAGTTGTTCTTCCGTGACTGTAACAGGTCTAACATACTCATTCATATCTTCTTTATATTCCGGCTTGGGAAGCGCCTTGCGGTTTATCTTGCCGCTGGCTGTCAAAGGTATTTTTTCCAAAACTGTTATTGTTGCAGGAACCATATACTCAGGCAAACGTGCCTGTAGTTCGCTTTTAAGCTCAGCCACCGTTACCTTTGCAGCTTCCCTTAATACGACATAGCCTGCCAACCGCTCATCTTCCGGCGCTTCCTCATACACAACCGCAACAGCCTCCTGTACTCCGCCATTCGACATAAGCGCCGCTTCAATCTCTCCAAGCTCAACCCTAAACCCCCTGATTTTTACCTGCTGGTCTATCCTTCCCAAAAACTCTATGCTCCCGTCAGACAGCCACCTTCCCGAGTCCCCTGTTTTGTACATTCTACTTCCTTGCAAAAATGGGTTATCTACGAATTTTTCTGCTGTCAGCTCCGGCTTATTCAGGTAGCCTCTTGCAAGACCGTCTCCGGCTATGCAGATTTCACCGGCTACGCCTACAGGCTGTAGATTGCTATTTGTATCCACTATGTATATCCTGGTATTAGCCATCGGTTTTCCAATAGGTATACTTTCATATTGTTTATCTTTTTCTATGCTCTGTTTAATTGCATAAATGGTTATTTCTGTAGGTCCATAAATATTTTCCAGCCTTGCCTGCTTTTCATGCCTGTAGAAATCTTCTGCCGCACTTTTTTGCAAAGCTTCTCCCGCCGCCATAACATACTTAAGCTGCCAGTCTCCTTTTACCTTCTGTTTGCTTAGCTCTTCCAGCCATATCTTTAGCATTGAAGGCACAAAGTTGATGTGTGTTATGCGTTTCTCTTTTATTATCTCTATGATAGCTTTAGGGTCTTTTTCCATTCCCTGCGGTAATATTTCCAATCTTCCGCAGCCTATAAACCATCCGAACAATTCTGTTACGGACACGTCGAAGATATAGGCTGTTTTCAGCAGATAGCAGTCCCCTGCCCCTAGAGGGTACTCTTTTTCCAGCGCTGTCAGTATATTAACAACACTTTTATGTTCTATCATAACCCCTTTGGGTCTGCCTGTTGAACCGGACGTATATATCACATAGGCAATATCTCCGGGCTTATTTACTGCCTCCGGATTACATTTGCCGCCTGTATATATTTCTTCATTGTCGAGTTCCAATATTTTCCCCGAAAAGGAGGTGTATTCCGCCAGACGTTTCTGGGTCAGCAGTATGCCTGTCCCGCTGTCTGCCAGCATATACTCTATCCTATCCTTGGGGTAGTCGGGATCTATTGGCAGATAGGCACTTCCTGCCTTCAATATCCCCAATATTCCTATTATCATTTCAAACGAACGCTCTACCATGATGCCTACGATGCTGTCCGGTGCCACACCCTTGCCCCTCAGTACCCTTGCCAGTTGGTTCGCCCTTGCATTGAGCTCTCTGTAGGTTAGCTGTTCCCCTTCATATGCAATTGCTACATTATCAGGCGTTTTCTCTGCCTGCTCTTCAAACAGTCCATTTATCGTAGCTGCAGCAGGGTAGTCACTTCTCGTGTCATTCCATTCCGTAAGTGCCCGGTTAAGCTCCTCTTCCGTCATGTAACCCAGCTGTGAAATAGGCTTGTCAGGCTGCATGAGACATGCATGGATTAAATTTCCGAAATGTGTAAGCATTCTTTCTACTGTAGCTTCGGCAAAAATATCTGTAGAATACTCAAGAGTCCCTATGAGCTCATTCCCTTTTTGAATCATCTCCAGCGTCAGATCAAACTTAGCTGTTCCATTTCCACTTGTGAAAGGATTGATTTGAAGCTCCCCGATATTCTTTTCCTCAATATAATCAGACTGGAGCACAAACATCACCTGGCATAACGGAGCATATGCAGAGCTCCTTTCGGGCTGTAAAAGCTCTACCAGCCTGTCGAAAGGAAGGTCCTGGTGCATATATGCCTCCAGGGCAGTCCTCATAACCTGTTTCAATACCTGTCTGAAGCTGAGCTTATCCATGCTTTCTACCCGGATAGCCAAGGTATTGACAAAAAAGCCTATTATGTTTTCCGTCTCTTTCCTTGTTCGGTTGGCAATAGGTGAACCGATCAGAAAATCATTCTGTCCCGAATATCGGTACAATAGGGCAGCCCACATTGAAAGCAGCGTCATATACAGAGTAGCTCCTTCCTGCTTAGAAAACAGAGAAAGTTCCTCACTTAGCTGCTTGGACAGATTAAATTTCTTGAGGTCTCCTTTAAAGCTTTGGGTGACTTTGCGCCTATAATCGGTAGGAAGCTCCAAAAGAACCGGTGCTCCTTCCAGTTTCAGGTTCCAGTAATTTTCCTGCTGTTCGAGAGCCTCATCCTTTAACCATTCTCTCTGCCACTCGCTGTAATCGCCGTATTGAAGCACCGGCTCTTGTAAACCGTGAACTTCGCCCCTGCAAAGTGAGTCATATATAGCAAACCACTCTTCTGCAAAAACATTCATTGACCATCCGTCTGTGATAATATGGTGCATATTCAACAGTATGAAATATCTATCCTCGCTAAGCCGGTATGCATTTACCCTGAAAAGCGGCAGTCTTGTCAAATCAAAAGGTATTGCAGACTGCTGTTCAATCATCCGTAATGCATCAGCTTCAGCTACTCCATCAGTTAATTCAATGCCTGCTTTCAGCTCAGGTATTATATGCTGTACGGGCTCATACTCATTCATCCGGAAAACTGTCCTGAGGGACTCATGCCGCCGGGTCATCTCATTCAAGGCTTGTTCCAGCACCTTTATGTCCAGTCTGCCTTTTATTTCATAAGCCATTGGAACATTATACACATGGCTTTCCTGTTGTAGCTGCTGTATGAACCATAACCTCTGCTGGGAAGAAGACAGCGGGATGTCTCCTTTATTCTCCCTCTGCATAATGGGAGGCAATGCCTTTCCTTTTGCTGCCTGGTCAATCTCTTCGGCAAGCTTCCGCAGAACAGGCGCATGGAATACTTGTGAAACATTAAGCTCCACCTGGAATTTTTCCCGGATGTGCGATACCAATTTTGTAGCAAGCAGGGAATGTCCTCCTCTATTGAAA
>Ga0209467_1000462_pt1 | contig 57702 bp, 51 predicted proteins | sample Higcelwee11metaG_FD_187175 | JGI IMG/M metagenome (GOLD analysis project Ga0209467, IMG submission 187175) | Freshwater pond sediment microbial communities from the University of Edinburgh, under environmental carbon perturbations - High... | ecosystem: Environmental > Aquatic > Freshwater >... | reverse complement strand
ATTCTTCGTTATGGGTAGCTAATCGGGATAGGACTTCCCATCTCTGAGGCTCTGAGGAGCCCTCCCATACCATCCGGCATACGTTGATTTCGTACCAAAGCGGTTTGGCTGATTTTAGGCATTATTTTCGGGCAAACACTTTTTCAAGGAAACCGGATATAAAGCTAATTTTTGCAGATTTTTGAGGAAAAGCGGACACCACAATCTGTCTATAATCTCTGACCGAACCACTTGTCAATGAGGGCCTTGACTACTTCTGTTATTGGTGAGATGCCCGTTCAAGTTTTAAACAGAGCCCGGTTTGATTTTTCCGCGTCGTTACATTAATCCCATGTATTCATAAAAAGTCCGAATGAGCTTAAACCGGGTGTATTCACAATCCCAGGTTTATGATACTATGACGGACTTGGAAGATGAATTTTAATTTAATAGTATAGGAATTTCCATTCCCTAACAGCCCGCCCGAAGGGCGATAATTTAAGGATCTAACGTGACACAACTGACCGGCGCTCAGCGCAAATACCTAAGGGGCCTTGCCCATAACCTAAATCCTTCGGCCTTTGTGGGGGCAAAGGGTCTGACAACAGCCCTGATCCAGGAGATGGACAACGCCCTGAACGCATCCGAACTGATTAAGATAAAATTTATTGATCACAAGGAAAAGGATGTAAAATCCGCTCTTATAGAAGAGATTTCAGCGCGGCTTAAATGCCATCTTGCCGGAACCATCGGCCATGTGGCTGTTCTTTACCGCTGTCATCCAGACCCGGAAAAGCGAAAAATCACTTTGGCTTGAACTGAAGCAATCACCCAAAGGGGATTACCATGATGCAGGAAACGTCATTTATTGTTATTCGGGGCAACAGTATGCGGCTGGACGGCGGCACCATGTTCGGCAACGCCCCTAAAGCCCTGTGGCAGAAATGGGTCCGGGCAGATGAACGGGGCATGATTGATATCGCTTCAAACTGTCTGCTGGTCAAAACCGGAAATTATAATTTATTGTTTGAGACAGGATGCGGCGCATATCTCTCTCCTGACATGAAGGCGCGTTTTGCCGTCCAAGAAGAGACGCATATCTTACTCAAAGCCCTGTCAGAACAGGGTTTAAGTGATTCAGACATCAGTCATGTTGTTCTGTCTCATCTTCATTTTGACCATGCCGGCGGACTTTTAAGCGCCTGGGAACCGGACCGGGAACCGGCCCTGCTTTTCCCCAATGCCCTTTTCGTGGTGGGAGAGGAGCATTTCAGGCGCTCAAAATCCCCCCATCCCCGTGACCGGGCCTCATTTATTCCGGGTCTTGCTCAAAAGTTGCAGGCCACAGGGCGTCTCCTGTTCAAGCAGGGCGGGGACCGTCTGACTGTGGGTTCCCTGACCATTGAATTTTTCCAGAGCCAGGGACACACCCCGGGGATGCTGATCTCCCTGATTCAGGCCCAGGGCGGTACCGTTATTTACACCGGCGATCTTATCCCGGGACTGCCCTGGGTGAACCTGCCCATCACCATGGGGTATGACCGGTTTGCCGAAAAGCTGGTGGACGAGAAAAAACAGATACTGGACCGTGCCGTTGCCGAAGATGCCCTGCTGGTCTTTCCCCATGATCCGGTCCATGTGGCTGCCCGGGTTGAACGCGATCCCGTGAAAAAAAAGGTGATGCCGGCAAAGGTCTTTGACACGTTAACTATCACGCTTTAAAAGAGGATAAACATAAAAAAATGAAGGTAGGCATTATCGGACTTCCCCAGACAGGGAAGAAAACATTGTTTCAGATTTTGACCGGCAACGAGATTACGGATCCGGCCAAGGCATTTAAGCCGGTCCCAGGCACCGCCGACATTCTGGATTCCAGGTTTGACCGCTTGGTGGAGATGTATGCCCCCAAAAAGGAGGTCAGGGCGCGTCTTGACCTGGTACTTTTGCCTAAAATGGAGGCTGAAACCATTTCCAAAGGAGATATATTTAAAGATATATCCGACATGGATGCGGTTTGCCATGTCGTCAGGGCCTTTGAAGATGAGGCTGTTTACCATGCCGAAGGCAGTGTGGATGCACTGCGCGATTTTGACATGGTCAATTCCGAGCTTGTGATGCACGACCAGATTTTTGTGGAAAAGCGCATTGAGCGGCTCTCTGCCATGGTCAAGAAAATTAAGGATGAAGACCAGAAAAAAGAGCTGGTCCTCATGGAGAAGATGCTGGCCCATCTGGAACAGGAACTGCCGCTTCGCCTGCTTGAGTTATCCGAGGATGAGGAGAAATTGATTCGCTCCTACCCCTTCATCACGTTGAAAAAATTGGTGGTTGCGGTCAATGTGGCCGAAGATGACCTTGGCAATGCAGGTATTCTGGATGCCTTTAAAGGCAGTTGCCATGCCCTTGCCATAGAGGCGATGCTGGTATCGGCCAAGGTGGAGGCGGAAATCGCCATGCTGGACAGTGCCGAGGAAAAACAGGCGTTCCTTGAGGACTTGGGTATTACCTCCACAGCCCTGGAGTCTTTGACTGCCCTTTGCCTGAAATCCCTGGATTTGATCTCGTTTTTTACCGTGGGGAAAGACGAGGTCCGGCAGTGGCTGGTGAGAAAGGCGGCTAAGGCCCCCACAGCCGCCGGTGTCATCCATTCAGACCTTGAGCGCGGTTTTATCCGGGCCGAGGTGTTCAAGTACGATGAACTCATGGAACTTGGTTCTGAAGCGGAATTGAAAAAGAACGGCAAGTTCTATGTGGAGGGCAAAGATTACGTGGTCCAGGACGGAGATATCTTAAATATCCGCTTTTCTGTGTGAATCATCCAGGGACAATACTATTTTTTGAAAAAATAGTATTGTCCCTGGATAAGTGTCTATTCCGGGGCGTTGCCGTGTGCTTCGGTGAGCTTTTCTTTTAGAAACGCTATTTCCTGCGCATCATATTCATACATATCAAAGCAGCATGCGTCTTCGCCCCGAAGTCCTTCGGGCACGTGGTCTCCTTGCTCCTGGGGATCGGTGACCAGGTCCGCGTAAAAACAGATAGACAGCCAGCGGTCCTCCGGGTCATCATCAATGACATCCACCATGGCAAACAACGGGCGTTTGGCTTGGGCCGTATGCCGGGGGCGAAAGGAGTAGCTTACCCCGGGCCGGCTGACAAATTCAAGGGCGATGTCGGACAGGGTGTTTACGTGATCCACAAGCTCGGTAAATGCCTTGCGGGTCTGGTTGTCATTATCTTTCCAGCCGTTTAATAATGCGTCAAGTTCGTTCATAGTCTATTCCTTTGCATGTTTGATCAAATGTCCAAGTTCCGGGAAAATCAGATTGCTGCAGGCCAGTTTGCAGGCGTTCAGACTGCCGGGCATGCAGAATACGGCAGTGCCTTTTATAAAGCCTGCGGTGGCCCGGGACAAAATGGCGGCAGAGTCAATTTCGTCAAAACTGAGCTGGGCAAATACCGGTCCAAAAGCTGTCAGTTCCTTGTCAAACAGGGGCCGAACCGCTTCTATGGTAACATCTTTGGGACTGATGCCGGTACCGCCGGTCATGATGACGGCATGGGGGACTATGCGCTCGATAATATGCTCAAGCGCTTCTGTGATGGCATTTATATCGTCGGGGATCACCTGGTGAATCACCACTTCATGCCCCTCTTTTTTTGCCTGTTTTTTTATCCATAAGCCGCTTTTGTCATTTTCAAAAGTTCTGGTGGAGGAGATGGACAATATGGCAATTTTGAGGTGCCTGGGCAACGCTGTTCGATGGGCGTGGGCGCTCATGAAAATTTTAGTTCCCTGTAAACGCAGTCTTCATTGTCTTGTTCAAGGACATGGACATGGATCATATCTTCGGGTTCTGTATCCGCAAAAATACCCTGATAATCGGCCTGGATGGGTAATTCCCTGTGACCTCGGTCCACCAGGATGGCAAGCTCAATGCGGGCGGGTCTGCCAAAATCCATCAAAGCCTCCATGGCGGCCCGGATGGTTCTTCCTGTGAAAAGCACGTCATCCACCAGAATAATCTCTTTGTCATCCACGGAAAAGGGGATGTTCGAGGGCCTTACCGTGGGCTGGTGACTGATTTTTGTCCAGTCGTCCCGGTACATGTTGATGTCCATGGACCCCACAGGCGGTGTTCTGCCTTCAATGGCTGCGATTTGATCGGCCAGGCGTTTTGCAAGAAAATCTCCCCGGGTCTGAATTCCCACCAAGGCCAGGTTTTTTACCCCTTTATGCTTTTCAATGATTTCGTAGGCAATGCGGGTGATGATCCGTTTGTAATCCTGATCATTAAGAATGCTCTTTTTTTTTGTCATGATATGCCTTTTTACGTGTTCGGATATGGCCTAAAAGTTTTTTCTACCATCTTTTTTTTAGCACGGCAACACCTTGATTTCTTATCCGGCAATTCTAAATTTTATTCTCGCACAAAGCCTCAAAGACACAAAGGGGCACAAAGTAGAATAAAAATCTTTGTGTCTTGGTGTCTTTGTGCGAGTTTTCAACTAATAAATATTCATATTTAGAATTGCTGTTTTTTATCCGGATTCATATAATGAAGATTATCATTAAGGGTTTCGGAAGAAATAAAAGCAGAAGGGATTAAAGGCATTGGAAAAAATAGACTGCACGGGCGTGATCCTGGCCGGCGGCTGCAACAGGCGATTTCCAGGCATAAACAAATCATTTCAGACGGTTGGGACACATACCATGCTGGCCCGGATTCATACCCTGTTTTCCATGATGTTTGAGGAAGTAATTCTGGTGGTTAATGAGCCGGCACTCTTTTTAGATATCGACGCCCTGATTGTAACGGATATTGATCCCTCCCAATGCGCTTTGGCTGGGCTTCATGCCGGCCTGTTTCATGCCGGCTTTGACTGGAGCTATGTAACGGCCTGTGACGTTCCTTTTGTCAGCGAGAAGATCATCCGGTACCTTCTGGCGCAAAGAAGTCCCGGAAAACAGATTATCATACCCAGAACCTGGGAGGGGCTTGAACCCTTGTCCGCTTTGTATCATAAATCCTGTATGCCGAGAATTGAGACCAATCTTAAAAAAAAGGTGTTTATGATCAAAAAATTTTTTAAGCCTGAACGGGTCCGGCAGATTCCGCCCCAAACGCTTGAATCCCTGGACCCGGATTTGCGTTTTAAGTTTAATGTGAACACGCCTGCCGACCTTGAAACAGCCAGGGGGATGGCCCAGGATTCAGACCAGGGGTATGGACGGGGGTAAAGAGAAAATATATAAGGAGGATTCATGGATTTACCTGCAATGATAAACCAGATGAGAAATCACCCGGATTTTTCCAAAGCCGGGATGGTGCTTTACCATAACGGGGTGGTCCGGGACAGCTCCCGGGACGGTCGGCCTGTCACGGGTCTGACTTTAACCGTAGACCGGAAAAAATTGGATCGGATTATAAACGAGACCCGGGCCATGCCCGGTATTGTGGAGGTGCTGGTGCATATCAATTCGGATATGCCGCTGATGGTGGGCGATGACGTAATGTTTCTGGCCGTGGCAGGCGATATCCGGGAACATGTGATTGACGCCCTAACCTTGGCCCTGAACCGCATAAAAACAGAAGCCACATCCAAAACCTAGGTGTTTCATATAAATGACTGAACGGACACCTGTGTTTGAACGAAAAGTTGCCCATATGCAAGGCGCAGAAAAATTTAAAACCGGAGCATACTAATGTATGTGAGGCTTTTAAATTTTTCTGCAACGCCGCAGAGGGGTGACTTTTCGTTCAAACACTATATAAGGAGTTGATGTGAACGAACTTACCCATATTGACGGCCAGGGCCGTGTCCGGATGGTGGATGTGGGGCAAAAACCTCCCACAAAACGTGTTGCCGTGGCAAAAGGGAGGGTTTTCATGTCCCCGGACACCCTGACCGCCATTGTGGATGAAAAGGTAAAAAAGGGGAATGTGCTGGAAACAGCACGCATTGCAGGGATCATGGCGGCCAAGCAGACCTGGTCCCTGATTCCCATGTGCCATCCCCTGAACATCACCCATGCCCGGGTGGATTTTTCTGAGGATAAGGAGAACAGCTGTATTCACATTGAGGCGGAGGTGTCGCTGACGGAAAAAACCGGGGTGGAGATGGAAGCCATGACCGCTGTCAGTGTTGCGGCCCTGACCATCTATGACATGTGCAAGGGCTATGACAAGGGCATGGAGATATCCAACATTCATCTGGCCTTTAAATCCGGCGGAAAAAGCGGCACATACACGGCACCTGAAACATCTGCATGATTGATTTTGCCCACATGACCATCAGCACGGGGAATCTGGCCTTCTTAGGAGCAGGGTTTGGGCTAGGCCTGTTAACAGCTTTGGTTCTTGTTAAACTGGTCATGCATTTTTTTTCAGACCGGTTCAAGGCGTTGTCCAACAAGGCGCTTTATGAAAATTCCCGGCACTTCATGGACATGGCCCAGTCCCATTTCAGCGGTTATGTCCGGGAAGCCCATCAGGATTTCAAGGTCAAAGAGGAGGCATTCACCCGGGCCGTTGATCCGGTACACCGCATGTTAGACCGCTATGAACAGCGGCTTGGCACCATGGAAAAGGACAGAAGCCAGGCCTTTGGCGCCATCAGTCAGTATTTGTCGGATATGGCAAAAACCCAGCACCAGCTTGCCAAAGAAACGGATAACCTGGTTAAAGCCCTGCGGGTGCCCCATGTCCGGGGCAGATGGGGGGAAGTGACCCTGAAACGGGCAGTGGAACTGGCCGGCATGGTCGACCATTGTGACTTTATTGAACAGGGCGTGCAGGGGAGCGGCAAGGGGGCGCTTCGCCCGGACATGGTGGTGAAACTGCCCGGCAACCGTCAGGTTGTGGTGGATGCCAAGGTACCGCTCATGGCGTATCTGGATGCCCTGGAAACAACGAATGAAGCGGCCCAGAAAGAAAGACTTGATGACCATGCCCGCCAGGTGATGGCCCACATTATCCAGCTGGGATCGAAAAATTATGCAGCCGCCTTTAGCCCAAGCCCTGAGTTTGTGGTCCTGTTTATCCCCGGGGAAAATTTTTTTTCTGCCGCCCTTGCGGCCCGGCCGGATCTTATTGAAAAGGGGGTAAGCCACGGCGTGATTTTGGCCACGCCCACCACGCTGATCGCCCTGCTGAAAACCGTGTCTTATGTGTGGCTTCAGCAGGCAGGTCATGAAAACGCCCGGGCCATCCGGGAACTTGGTCTGGAGCTTTTTGAGCGGCTCTCCACCATGGCCGGACACATGAACCGCCTGGGAAAGGATATTGAGCGCACCGCCACCACCTTTAACCGCACCCTGGGTGCCATGGAAAAAAGGGTGCTGGTTTCGGCCCGGAAATTTGAAAATTTAGGCGTCTCCAGTGCTGGTCTGCCGGATTGTGAACCTGTGTCTGGATCTGTTCTGACCCTTAACCGTATGAAAGAAAGGAGTCCGGGTGATGAGACTGATGAATAACCTTGAACAAAGCCCTGTAGGGTTTTGTCTGAATTGTGGAAATACGCACATGTATAAGAAATGCAAGGCACTATACCAACTCGTGCTTTATCTGTTACTGATCCTGACTCTTGCCGGGACCTTGGGGTGCCAGAGTCAGAAAAAAATGGAACATCCCCGGGAAAATCCCTTGGTGAAGGTGGATGACTCAGACCTGCCCGAATTTACGGATGCGTTTTTTTTTCAAGATCTTGTGGTCTCCATTGACCAGAGCCTCGTCTATTTTAAGCGTGTGCCGGCAAATCGGACCTATAATTATGGTGAGGATGTGTATAATGCCGCCCATATGATCACTTCCCTTGAAACGTTTAAAGCGTTCCTTGATACCAAGCCGTCGCCCAAAGATCTGAACCGGTTTGTCCGCAAATCGTATACGGTGTACAAAAGTGTGGGCGGCCCAAATAAAGATGTGCTTTTCACCGGTTATTTTGAACCCACCTATCCGGGCAGCCGCACCCCGGGGCCGCAATATCCGTGGCCGGTCTACGCCATGCCCGATGATTTGTTCCAGATTGATTTGTCTGCGTTCTCAGATGCATATAAAGGGCACAAACAGCTCATGGCCCGTGTTGATTCAAACTCCCGCAGGATTCTGCCCTATTATACCCGGGAGCAGATCAACAAGCAGCCGGATTTTGCACAAAAAGCCCGGCCCGTGGTCTGGCTGGCCAACCGTATTGACCGGTTTTTTCTGGAGATTCAGGGGTCGGGCAGGGTGGCGCTTCCCGATAACGAGATTATGCGCCTGCATTACGCCGGGGTTAATGGCCGAAAATATAGTGCTGTGGGAAAATATCTCATTGATAACAACGAGGTGCCAAAGGAAAAGATGTCCATGCAGGCCATACGCGAATGGCTCACGGCCCATCCGGAACGCATGGATGAGGTGTTGTTTACCAATGACAGCTTTGTGTTTTTCAAGGAAGGCAAGGGCGGCCCCTTTGGTTGCATCAATGTCGCCGTAACGCCTGTCCGTTCCATTGCCACGGACACCAAACTTTTTCCCAAAGGGGGGTTGGCGTTTATCCAAACGGCGCTGCCTGTCGGCGTGGGGCAACCCAAAGAGGCATGGCCCAGGGCGTCTTTGTTTGTGCTCAACCAGGATACCGGCGGTGCCATCAAGGGGCCGGGCCGGGTGGATCTGTTCTGCGGTTCCGGTGACTGGGCCGATTACACTGCCGGTCACATGGTGACCAGGGGGCAACTTTATTTTCTGGTGCTTACGCCAAAGAACTAAAGAGATGTAAAAACTAACGGTCTTTCAAAAACAGGCTGTGGTATTCGTTTTCGGAAATGTGTTTTTTTAAGTATGTATTGACCCAATCATAAATCTCTTCAAGTTCCTGGTGGGAAAGTCTTGGCAGAAGGGTTTTCATGAAGGTGTCCTCACTGAATTTCTGCAGATAGAACATGATGGTCTCCTCATCACTTGTCCTGTCCATGCCAAAGGCACCAATGCCTTTATATTCCTGGATAAACTGGTGGGTATCTTTTTTCATAAGCTTGGTAGTTCCGGGTTTGAAGTTGATTTTAAAAATAAAGAACTCAAAGACGAAGCAGGGGGCGGTTTATCTCCCAAACAGTCAAATTTAAAATAAGCTGTCCCTGATGGCCTTCTGGATTGCCTTTGACAGCTGCGTAACGAAAAAAGGCTTGTTGATAACAACGCTGATGCCGGCCTGATTGGCTGCTTTCTCTGTCATGGCGTCGTTGTAACCGGTGCACAGGACAATGGGGATATCCTTTCGAACCCTGCGCAACTTTTCGGCCAGAAGTATCCCTGTCATCTTTTTCATGTGCAGGTCGGTAATGACCGCATCAAAAAACTCAGGCCGGTTCTGGAAATCCTTCAAGGCCTGTTCCGGACAAGTGGTTGCTTCAACTTCATACCCCAGTCCCGTTAAAAGCTCTCGGCCTGTTTCCACAAGTTCTTCCTGATCATCCACCAGCAGCAGCCGTCCCAGAGCCTGTTGCCCCTTACCCTGCTCGTCGGCAAGACTGCTCGTCTCAATCTGTTCTGCCTGGGGCAGGTAGACATGGAAACAGGTCCCCTTATTTTCACTGGAGTCAAACCGGATGCTGCCCCCGTGATTCTTCACGATGCCGTGGGTGGTGGCAAGGCCTAAACCCGTGCCAGAACCTTTTTCCTTGGTGGTAAAATAAGGCTCAAAAACGCGGCCCCGGATTTTTTCCGGGATACCCGGCCCTGTGTCTGCAACACTGATCTGCACATATTTTCCCGGCAAAAGTTCAAGGTCTGGGACAAGGTTCTCCCTGTCCACCTCAATGCCCTTTACCGTCACGGTTATTTTTCCGGGCCGATTTCCCATGGCTTGAAAGGCATTGGTGCACAGATTCAGCACTACTTGAAAGATTTGGTTCGGATCTCCTGTGACCATCTCATTTCCTCCGGGATCGGCTGTCAGGGTTATGGTCGGCGGCAGGGTGGCTTTGAGCAGCTGGAGGACTTCCTTGACAATGGGGCCAACCATCAGTGGGGCGCGCTCTTTAGGGGATCTGCGGCTGAAGCTCAGGATCTGGGAAATCAGCTCTGCTGAGCGGCTACATGCCTTGAGCACCTTTTCGAGATGCTCTGCAGCCTTATTGTTATTCTGGATCTCATCCTGGGCCAGCTGGGTGTACCCCATGATGGCCGAAAGAATATTGTTGAAATCGTGGGCAATACCGCCGGCCAGGGCACCGATGGCATCCATTTTTTCGGACTGGATTAACTGTTCCTGCATGGCTGTCTGCTGCTGCCGCAGCCGGGTGCTTTCAGTGATGTTTCGCACCACATGGACGCTGCCGGCGGACGATCCATCCTTTCCCTGACGAGCAAATTGTTGAATCTCAAAGTATTGGTCGAGCTTTGGATCAAAGAGCTGAGCAGGTCCGGGATTTTCTGTCTGCCCATGCCGTTCCAGCACCCCCATCGCTCCGTAAGACGCCGCTCTATTGAACAATACAGGTTGTCCAAGTTTGTCTTTGATGATAATGGCATCGTCAATGGCGTCAAAGGAGGTCTGCCAGTCCTGCCGGGCCTGAACAAGCCTTTGCCCCATGATCTCCAGATGAACGATATGACCAAATATCTGCGCCCCTGCAACACCAGCCCAAAAAATCCCGGGGGCCACCCAGAAATTAAAAAAGGATAATAGAACGAAGGCCCCACCTGTCACCCCGATGAAAAGAGCGGCTCCCGTCATCAGCGTCCGGCTGCCTGATCGCTTTGACATCCACAGAAGCGTGACAAGAAAAAAAAGGGCCCCAAGGGTCCTGTGCCCGATCGGGCCCATGGTTCGAATGTATGAGCGGTCCAGGATATTACCCAATATGGTTGCCTGCAGTTCCACCCCGGGCATGCGGTTCCTGTTCTGGCTGAAACAGGTCAGGTGATCCTGATCAACCCCGGCGGCAGTAAGGCCCAGCACCAGGATTTTGTTTTTAAAATAATCCTGTGGATACTGCTTTTCCAGGATGTCGGAAAATGAAATGCTGGGAAAAGTGCCCGGCGGACCGTAATAGTTGATCCTCCTTTTCTGTGCCTGGAGAATACTATACAAAGGCGCGTCATTCAGGCCATGGCTATCGACACTTTTCAGTTGGTCCGGTGTCACCGATGTGTCTCCTGCCAGGAGTGTGTAAAGTGAAAAAGCTGCAGAAGGCAACTCTTTTCCGTCAAGGATGAGGGTGTGGTATGTCTCTCTGACCACCCCGTCCATTCCCGGTTCAATGTGGACATGGCCCACGGGCGGCTGTCCCAAAGAGGAAGCGGGCAGCACAAGATGCCCGCTTCGGTTGACGTAGGCCGCCAGAATCATATGAGGAAACCGGGCCAGTGCCTCTTTGAACGGCTTGTCGCCCATGGCAGGTTCAGCAAAAATAATGTCTGAAAGAATACCCAGAGCCTCTTTTGTCTGTTCAAGGAAAGGGGCGTAGTACTTCCTTTCAATGGGCCATCGTCCCAGGGTTTCAAGGCTTTTTTCGTCAATCGCCGCGATCAGAATCTGTTGTGGCGGATCAGTGCTTCCCCTGAGCCTGAAAAAAAAATCATAGGTGTAATCGTCCATGCCGTTGAAAAAACCCATGACATCCAAAAGGCCCGCCACAACCAGGAAAACAAGGCCCATGGCAAGACAGCGGCGGCCAAACAAAGGTGCCTCCCCCGGCAGAATATCTCCTTGAAAATTTTTCGCGGCCATGGACTACATCCGCAATGGGTCTATAAAATAATTATCAATGCGCCAATCACCCATGTTACAATCGCTCCTGCCTCTGCATAGGGAAATGTTTTTATTTCAAAGGCCTGGGCCGGAGTAAACTGCCCTTCATATCCGGCCGGATCAACGGCCCTGACCCGGACGTAATAAGTGCCTCCCTTTTTGGGCTTGTCAAAATGTATATCGGCGACATCGGTTGTTTTCTCAAGCAGGACTTCTTTGAATAGCGGATCCTTGGCCATTTGAAACAGGTAGGTCATGTCAGGTCCCATGTCCTGCCACCTTAGGGCGATGGACTTCTTATCCACAACCGGCGCCTCGGCCTCGGGTGCTTTTGGCGGTTCAACACAGCTAAAGAAAATTGCGTCGGACCACAGCCCTTTAAAATCATCTTCGGCAATGGCGCAAACCCTGAAATAATAAACGCCATATTCTTCAAGATCAATGGATTGGCGGGTGCCGGTGATACCCTGAATATTCTTGTATAAGTTTTTGAAATCCGATTCTTTTGACACCTGGACGCTGTAGGAGGCGGCATCTCCCACCTTCAGCCATTCCACTTCCACCCGTTTTGTTTTCAATTCTTCGCCGTTAACAGGACGTTGAACAAAAGGCGGAAAAGGATTGGTTCGGACCTTGAAACCTTGAGGCGCTAAGGGAATACCTTCCAGTCCTGCCGGATTGATGCTCAAAGTCTGGCAGTAATAATTGCCGTCCGGCAGCATGATCTTTGGAAGAGGATCTCCCTTTTGCATTACAATCTCTTTGACGACATTTTTCATTTCAAAATCTTTTGCGACAATTACCCTTGCCGCCACAGCCCTTGAGGGCATGGCAAGAGAAAAGTCTATCAGCACACTCTGGTACAGAGGACGCAGTCCCTCAAGGGGCGGCGGCGGCAAAAGCGTTTGGGGCGTATTCGGCTGTTTTCCTTTTTCCACCCAGGTCCCCTGGCCCGGATCCAACATTACCTTTTTTCCGGCTCCTGCAACGCCGACCACACCGTCCAGCACCTCTGTCCGTGTGGTTTTATCATTGTCAACCGATACCCTGAACTGGGTTCCTCTGGCTGCGGAAATCGCAGATGGGGTATGAATTTCAAACCGGGAATCCCCGCCTGTACACTTTTGTATATGCATCATTGTCCGTCCGGCAGGCACAAAAAGTCTGCGGATCATAAAATAGGGCTGCTGCTGCCTTGCGGTCCGGATGCTGACCCGGGTATCAGGCCTGAGAAAAAAAGCGCTGCCGTCCTCAAATGTGATTTCCACTGCACTATCTTTTCCGGTTTCAATCTGAGCACCCTGGCCAACCACATCTCCCTTTTTCAAAATAGCCGTGGCCTCGGTACCTTTCGGGCCGCCCCAGACATTACCTTTGATAAAGGTGACAATCCCTTCCATGGGAATCCCTTTGAGCAGTTTGACCGGAATTTTTATACGCTGCCCTGGATATATGAGGTTGGGGTTTTTAAGCTGATTGAATTTTGAAATCCTTTTCCAGTCATGGGGATTTTCAAGCCAGGTCTTGCAAATATTGACTAGATTGTCTTTTTTGGCGACGGTGATGGTGACGATTTTTTCATCTACGGTGCTAGCAGAAAGAAATGGGGGAAAAAAAAGAAAAACAAGAAATAGAATCGCCGGATATTTTATTTTATGTCTCATGGATTTGGTCTTTAAAAAAAGCTGATTGATAATAGGATCTAAATATCACCTGATACCAGTTTTGTAAACGCGGTAATTTTTTTTGTCCCGCAGTAGGCAAAGCCATTTAACTGAAGTGTTTGGTAAAGACCAGAGAATCTGGAAAACGTATGTCTACTTGAGTTTTCGTTAACAAAAAAAAAGATGAAAAAATACTTTGGCATACTTTCTGCTAATTTTGTAGTTGGTATATATAAAAATTGATAGGAAAAAAGGGATATCCAAGGATGAAAATAATATTACATGCGAGCGAAAACGATGAACTCAGGAGCAGGTTGAAAACTCGAATTGAGGATGCATTGCCGGATGGTGAGGTTGTTTTGACAGACACCAGGCTGCATCTGTCCAACGTCTTGTGCAGACCATTACATAATGTTTCAGTCCTCATTGCCTTCATAACCGATTCCAATAGTGTTCACCTTTTGTTTTCCCTAAAACCTTTATTTGAAAACGTAAAATTGATTTTGATTTTTTGCGGGAGAGTTGACGACGTGCAAAAATCTGCACTCCTGCTGGAACCATTGTATACCTGTCATTCTGAGAATAATTTTCAGGATATTATTTCAGTTCTGCAACGCATAGAACAAAAACAGATGCATCTGATCAATTGGTCCAATATCAAATGAATGCACCCTATAACCGGCTTTCAAGCATGATTTTTTTTGTTACAGGGAATTTCAATCCTTCAAACTATATGTTATCTTGTAAAAAATTAAAATTTATTGGCTTTGCACCGTTTATGCCCCCTATTTTAGTTTCTTGGAAACAAGAATGCTGATTGTTCTCGTTTCCAAGAAACCAAATTGGAACAAGAAAGTCATAGATATATAACACACTGTTTTAAAAGCTTAAGTTTAAAATTTTATACGCTGGCATGCCTTTTGATGTGGTTTATGAGCTACATGCATCTAAAATGATAAAAATCAAGAGGGACTTATAAAGGAGAAGATAATAGAAATGACATTAAAAACAAAATTAATCGTTGGTGGCGTGGTGGCGGCAATCCTGCCACTGGTCGTCGTGGGAATATTTTCGATCATCAAAGCGTCCACTGCACTGGTCAGCATTGCCGAGGGGCAGGCCAAGCTCACCGCCGAGAATATTGCAACCATGGTGGACCTTTCCATGAAACAGGAAGTCGGGAAAGCCGAGGCCATGGCATCGGAATCCTCTATCCGGGAAATAGCCAAAGGATCGGGAAATGCAGAGACGTTGGCCGCTGCAGAGACCTATTTGGCAGAAGTTTATAAAAAGATTGGAGAAAATTATGTGTTCTTTTTTGTTACCGATTCATCCGGCCAGGTGATCGCTGACAGTGATTATGGCAAATACAGGCGGGAAAATATGAATCTGGGAGACAGGGACTATTTCCAGGCTGCCAAATCGGGCAAAAGTGTCATAAGTGAGCCTCTTATTTCAAAGGCAAGCGGGCTGCACATCTTTGTGGTTGCCGTTCCTTTGCAGGACAACTCCGGTTCATTTGCCGGGATTCTGGGTGTGTCTGTAAAACTTTCCGTTCTGTCTGAAGAGATTACACAGGTGAAAATTGGAGAAACTGGCTATCCTTTTATGCTGGCTAAAGACGGTGTTTTTATCGCTCACCCTGTAAAGGATTATATTTTTAAACTCAATGTGTCCAAGCTTGACGGGATGGAGGATATTGCCAGAAGATCACTGGCCCAGGAAGCAGGCGTTGAAAAATATCGTTTTAAAGGGACTGACAAGATCGCCGGTTTCGCACCCGTACCTGCCACAGGCTGGAGTCTTGTGGTCACCCAGAATGAATCGGAGTTTTTAGCATCTGTGGTCTCTATCCGGAATATGGTTCTTGCCGCCGGCGGCATCTTCCTGGTTTTGACCGTACTGGCTGTACTGTGGTTTGTTAAAGGCATTATGGCGCTGCTGGGCCATGATCCGTCTGAAATTGCCAATGTGGCCAACCAGATCGCTGCAGGAGACTTGACCTATCAATTCCCAACGACCGGCAAACCGCTCACCGGGGTGTATGCCAGTATGCAGCAGATGACAAACAATTTGAAAAATATGTTTAAAGACATTTCCCAGGGGATTCAGACACTGACATCTTCTTCCACGGAGCTGTCCGCTGTCTCCCAGCAGATGACTTCCGGGGCCGAACAGTCATCCCAAAAGGCCAATAACGTGGCCTCGGCCGCAGAAGAGATGGCAACGGCGATGAACAGTGTTGCCGCCGCCACAGAGCAGACAAGTGCCAACCTGCAGATGATTGTCGCCGCAGCAGAAGAGATGTCTGCAACGATCAATGAAATCGCATCAAATACAGCCAAGGGAAGCCAGACCACGACCCAGGCCGTTGAAAAAGCCGAACACATTTCCCAGAGAGTGGATGCGTTAGGCAAGGCAGCCGCTGAGATCAGCAAAGTGACGGAAGCCATAGCCGATATCTCCGAACAGACCAATCTTCTGGCACTGAATGCAACCATCGAGGCCGCAAGGGCCGGCGAGGCGGGCAAGGGGTTCGCTGTGGTGGCTGGTGAAATCAAGGAACTTGCAAAGCAGACGGCCCGGGCGACTGAAGAAATTGGGTTGAAAATTGGTGAGGTTCAGACAAGCACCACGGAATCTGTTGAGGCGATAAAAGCAATCGTTGAAATTATAGACGATATTAATTCCATTGTTTCATCAGTTGCCACGGCCATTGAAGAGCAGTCTGCGACAACCCAGGAAATTTCCAATAATGTCAGCCAGGCAGCCACCGGTGTTCAGGAGGTTAATGAAAACGTCAACCAGACCTCCACCGTCGCTGCACAGGTCACCGCAGATGTCCATCAGGTGAGCCAGTCTGCTGACGAGATCACCGCTGGAAGCATGCAGATCAATGAGAGTGCTTTGGAATTATCTAAACTGTCGGAAAGTCTTAATGAGATGATCAGCCGGTTTAAGCTGTAAATATTAGAAATAATTAGGGTAATTTCATGAATTTTCGGAATATTGAGTCTTTCCTAAGCGTTGATACCCATGAAGCCGAAAAGCTGGGTCGTCTTCTGGCGGGTATCCTGACATCTGATCTGGAAAAAATCCGTCGGGGTATCCGGGATAATGATCCGGAATCCATTCGCTTTGTGGCACATTCCATAAAGGGCGCGTCCGGGAATCTGGGATTTCAAAGTCTTTCTCAGCTGGCAGCGGTTATGGAGACCCGTACCCGGGCCGGCCAGCTTGACGGTTTGGAGGATCTGCTTTTGGAAATGCAGCAATTTTTAGAAAAGCTTGAAGACAGTCTATCAGGCAGGTGATATGGCGGACGTATATTCCATACTTGTGGTTGATGACAATCTGTTGAATCTGAAGCTCATTGAGAAAGTACTGACCAAGGAGGGGTATAACACCCTTTTGTCGGATAATGGACCTGATGCCAGGCGTATAGCTGCCCAAGAACATCCGGATCTTATCCTGCTGGACATTGAAATGCCCGATGAGAACGGATTTGAAGTTATTCAGAAGCTTAAAAATGATCCGGCCACCGCCACCATCCCCGTGCTTTTTTTAACGGGTGTGTCCGAAGTGGATGTCAAGCTCAAGGGTTTTGAACTTGGGGCCGTGGATTATATCGTCAAGCCCTTTCATCCCGAAGAGGTCCTGGCCCGGGTGCGTATTCACCTTAAACTCTCGATTGCCACCAACTCCCTCGTGCAGGAACAGGCCAGAAAGCTGCGCCAGATAACCCAAGCCCAGAATGCCTTGCTGCCCAGGCCCGAAGATTTTCCCAATGCCAGATTCAGTGTTTTCTACCGGCCCCTGGAAGAGGCGGGCGGGGATTTTTATGATATTTTAAATATTTCAAATCAGATCACCGGGTATTTTTTGGGGGATTCCTCGGGGCATGATATTGAAACCTCCTACACCACTGCATCTGTCAAGGCGCTTCTGGCCCAGAACTGCACCCCGCTATATTCGCCCTGTGAGAGCATGAAAATGATCAATGACGTGCTTGTGGAAATTCTGCCGGAAGACAAATATCTCACCGCATGCTACATGCACCTCAATCGCGGCACCAGGATCATGACCCTGGTGAATGCAGGCCATCCCCCTGTGATTTATATGCCCAAGGGTAAAAACCCTTTTTTTATCAAAGTTCCGGGAGATATCCTGGGCATGTTTCCCGATGCTGCCTTTGGTATCAAAAGATTTTCAGTTAATGAAGGGGACCGGTTTTTTCTTTATTCAGACGGCATGGTGGAATCCAAAGAAAAGAAAATATCATGGGTCGCAGGGGTGCAAGGGCTTTTATCCTTTTTTGAGGGGGTGGGGCAGATTAACCTTTCCCATCTCCCAAGCACACTCATTTCTCGCATTTTTAACGGCTATCCCATACCCGAGGATGATATTGTTCTTTTATGCATTGAGGTGTGATGATGCCTGATATCCTGGGTTTTTATGAAATCAGAGAGGAGAAAGATCGTCTCTTCATACGGTTTTCCTCCACCATGGAACATATTGATACGGCCTGTGCCGCAGTCCTTCTTTTTCTTAGATCCAAGGGACCAAAGTTTTTCCCCCATTTGTTTGCCGTCAATTTAGGTATGCGCGAAGCCATGGCAAATGCCGTGCGCCATGGCAATAAATACGATTTGGATAAACTTGTCTCCATGGAACTGGACATAAGCGGCGACGAATGGCTTCGTATGAAGATTTCCGACCAGGGGCCGGGTTTTGAATGGGAGCAAGTCCAGGGCCAGGTGTTCCCTGATGAGGCTGACCACGGCAGGGGCATGTGTATCATGCGAACCTATTTTGACCGTTTCAGTTATAACAAAAAGGGCAATACCCTCTATCTTGAAAAACATATCTTGTAGTAAAATTAATTCCTCGTTAATACAATTCTAACGAAATTCTAATGATTTCAGGGTAAAAAACTAACATTGATTATCCTTGAAACTTTTATAACAGGCATGGGCTGACCTGAGATATCAACTGCCAGGCATAGTCCACAACAAAGAAGGACGTTTATGACAAATCAGCTTACCCGGGCCATGCACAAAATTAAAAACGAGATTCTATCCCTTGGTGCCATGGTGGAAGATCGGTTCAAAAAAGCCATATATGCCGTCAAGACAAAAGATCTTGAGCTGGCCATTCAGATCATTGAAACCGATTACCTGGTGGATGCCCAGGAGATTGAGGTCGAAGAGGAATGCGTGAAAACCCTTGCCCTGTATCATCCTGTGGCAACGGACCTAAGGCTGATTACCGCCGTGATCAAAATCAACAATGACCTTGAGCGTATTGCCGACTATGCCGTGAACATTGCCCGGCGTTTTAAGACAAGCGGCCAACGTTCAAATTCCTTTGAATATGACTACACGGCCATGGCCGAACAGGCGGCAAAAATGCTTAAATTCAGTCTGGATGCCCTTGTCAGCCTGGATAGAGATCTGGCATATAAAGTCCGGGAAATGGATGAGGAGGTCAATACCATGCGCAATGAAGCCTATCGTGTCATGAAGGATGCCATACGCAAGAATCCCGAACAGGTTGAGGAAATTATTAATATGTATCTGATTTCAAGGCATATTGAACGGGTGGGCGATCACACTAAAAATATCGCAGAGGAGGTCATTTACCTGATAGAAGGTGAGATTATCCGTCATTCCGGAATTCCAATAAAAAAATAACACGGAAATAAAAAATGTCCAAAGAGACCATATTGATTGTTGATGATGAGGAAGACATTCTTGAATTGATAAAATTCAATCTCAAGGGAGAGGGCTATAATATACTTCAAGCCATGACCGGGGAGGAGGCCATTAAAATTGCCAAACAGTCCGGCCCGGATCTCATGGTGCTGGATCTTATGCTGCCCGGAATTGACGGGCTTGAAGTTACCAGGTATATGAAAAACAATAATACCACCATGCATATTCCCATTGTGATGCTCACGGCAAAGGGCGAGGAGTCCGATATCGTCGCCGGTCTGGAACTCGGGGCCAATGATTACATATCCAAGCCTTTCAGTCCAAGGGAGCTTACTGCACGGATTCGCGCCATCCTGCGCAGACGCCGGGAAAACAGCGGTGAAGCGCCGGTCCGTGTCCGTCAGGAAGGGGATATGGTCATTGACCGGGCCAAACACCAGGTCACCATTGAAGGTAAAATTATTGAACTGACCTTGTCCGAGTTTGAACTGCTCTCCTTTCTGGCGGAGAAAAAAGGCTGGGTGTTTACCCGGGGGCAGATTGTGGATGCCATCCACGGTGAAAATTATGCAGTGACAGAGCGCAGTATTGATGTGATTATCGTGGGACTGCGTAAAAAACTGGGTGCCTATTCATTGTGTATTGAAACTGTTCGGGGTGTGGGATATCGGTTTAAGGAATAGACTTCATGCACCGTAAAAAAACAAAGCTGATTTGGCGGATTTTTCCATCCTTTCTGGTTATTATTCTTTTGTCCCTGACCGTTGAAGCCTGGTATTCAACCAGCTATTTTAAAAATTTTTTTCTTGAAACCGCTCAGCGTGAACTCATGGGCAGGACATTTTTGTTGCAGGACCGGTTTGCACAAGCCCTGTACGTGGATGGCTTAACGCCACAGCAGATTGATACCCTGTGCAAAACTTTGGGAGAAAAAATTCAAACCCGCATTACGGTGATTCTGCATTCAGGCGTGGTGATCGGTGACTCCTTTGCCAGGGTGGAAACCATGGAAAATCACAGGAAACGGCCTGAGATTCAGGACGCGCTTTCCGGTGGAAAGAGTGTGGCCGTCCGCTACAGTGACACCCTTGATAAAAATATGATGTATATCGCCCTTCCCATTGTTTACAGTCGGTCTGACCCCGCTGTGATCCGGACGGCTGTCTCACTTTCAGCTATTGATGCCAAGATTGAGGCCATGCGCAATTCAATTGCCCTGGTTCTGCTTTTGACGACCATGGCCGCGGCCCTGGCAAGCCTGTATGTTTCAAGGCGCATCACCAATCCCGTGGAGCAGATGCGTCAAGAGGCCCAGGCGTTTTCCATGGGTAACCTGACCCATCGATTGTCCTATCCGGATACCGAAGAGCTGGCTCAATTGGCCGAGGCGATGAATTTTATGGCCTCAGAACTTAATAAAAAGATCATAGATGCCAGAAACCACAGTCAAGAACTTGAAGCGGTTCACACCAGTATGCAGGAGGGCGTCATCGCCATTAACGCTCAGGAGCAGATCATTACCATCAATAAGGCTGCTGCAAAAATATTTGACTTCTCTCCGGAGATTCTCAAAACAAAGCATGTGCTTGAGGTTGCCAGAAATTATGATCTGCAGGTATTCATTAAAAAGGCCCTTGCCACCAGTGAACCTGTGGAAGATGATATCGTGATTGACAGAGGTGAGCGCATGGTGCTCAATATCCATTCCACGGCCTTGTACGACACCCAGGACAAGCGCATGGGCACCCTGATCATTTTCCGTGACATCACCCGGATCCGGTTGCTTGAAACCATGCACAAGGATTTTGCGGCAAATGTTTCCCACGAATTAAAAACGCCTTTGACCGCGATCAAAGGGTTCATTGAGATCATTTTGGAGATGATGCCGGACAACGGCGGCGCCTTATCCCAGGATTCCGTCGCCCAGTATGGAAGGTTTCTGGGGATCATCGAGAAAAACGTCAACCGGATGGTCCGCCTGATTGATGACCTTCTGGCTCTGGCAAGACTGGAGCGCCTTAAAGGGACCGATGTTCAGTTTGAGGCCCACCCCCTGGCCGGCCTGATCCAAAAGGCTGTTGGGTTTTGCGCGGACAGGGCCCAGGCCCGGAGCGTAACCGTGGACGTTCACTGCCCGGAAGCCATTACCGGCATGGTGGACCCCACGCTCATGGAGCAGGCTGTGTTTAATCTGGTGGACAATGCCGTAAAGTACAGCAGTGACGGAACAAGTGTCAGCATTCATGCAGAACAAAAAGGCCACAATATAGAAATCCAGGTCAAAGATACGGGGCCTGGCATTGATCAAGAGCATCTGCCGAAAATATTCAATCGATTTTACCGGGTGGATAAGGGCAGAAGCCGGGACCAGGGCGGTACAGGACTGGGGTTGGCCATTGTTAAGCATATTGTCCAGTACCACAACGGCCGTATTGAGGTGGAAAGTCGGCGGGGGAAGGGGACATGCTTCACCATCATCATTCCCGGGGCTACAGAAAAGGACATGGTCTCAGGGTAATGGCATGTAACTGTCCTGCCGTTTAATGCCCATATCCAATTACTCATACGGATTATTAATAATAGTCCGGGGGTTGAAGTTCGGCATTGATGGCATTTTGTTTTTGACATAGTCTGCGGTGTGAAATCTGAAATGCTCTCCCCTCCACAATGCTTCTGTTATTGAGCCCTGCTTTGAAATAGCTCTTGGCGAGCATAGATAGACAAATTGTTGGGTCCCCGATTCCTCAGAATTTTTAAAATCGAGAATGTTAATCGCGGTGCTGACCGGCGCCGTGCGCCGATCAGGCAGACGCAGTCTGAATGATCGGTGTGCGGTGTCCGGTCCAGTACCTTGTTCTGGCGCCAGAGGCGCCGGGACAAGGTGCTGGACGCAGTCAGCACCGCGATTCACGGCGGCGAAGCCGCCGTGAACGAAAGAATCACCAGTTTATCTGGTGCATTTTATTGTTGGAAATCAATAAGCTGACTCACACATTACAATTTCAAACCTTCTTCTGACAATCCCTGCAGTAGATGTTGCCTCCGAACCGTTTTTTATTAACCCAACAAAACTTCGCGACATTATATGTGACCTTTACACCGCAGGAATGACAAATAAGCTTTTGCTTAGGCTTTTGCGTCTCGTCAGTGGAATTGGATATGTTTTTTTCCTGAGGTGGTGTATCCGACTCAAGCATTATCCTTTTCTTCGTCTCAAGTGGATCAACATAGGAAGCCTTAGTTGCTAAAGGTGGGTTCCATGAAGAGGACAGTCCAAACTTTGCCGCCCAATCGAACTCTATCGGTTGATGGCTCTGAGCCATTTTCTCACCGAGATCTTTTAAAGACTCCTGACCAATGATCTTGGCGATAAGGAGCGGGTTGTTATTGTTATCTATCGCCTTATTGATGGTTTTAAAGAGCTGATCATTCTTGATGATGGTGTCGAGACCATCGATCTTGGCTTTTGGCCGGTTGATCCTCGCCCTTTTTGATACAAGAACAAGACTTTTGAGAGTTGGTTTGATGGTAAAGCCCATCCGAGTTGGCAATGCAATTCCCCCGGCATCGAGGAAGTGCTTGAGTATGAGGAGATGTTTGTTGTTCTGCTCGATCGGGGAAGGAATACCATAGGGCTTGCTGCCCCAGAATGCCGAGAATTCCCCGTACTCATTGATGGCGATACCCTCGGAAAAGTGTTTGCTCTCACACACCCACATTTCCATGAACCGGTTGATCAGCAGGTGATCAATCTGCGCCATCAGGCCACTATGCTCGATGCGGAGATCGTGGATTATCATCCAGTTTTTGGATTCCCCCCAATGTACCTTCATCTCATAGGCGGCTTCTTCCTCTCCACGCGCTCCAGCCTTGATATTGAGAATTTCGCGTTCTACGCGTTTCCTGGTACTCGCATCGGCATCTGGATGCGCCAGGAGGGTTTGAAGAGCTTCTATTTGGCCTTTTTTATCTTCAGCGTTCTTAATGATCATAATTCAAAAATGGCACTTCTTAATAATTGTTAAAAACAAGTTAATGTCAGCATATGGATTAGTGGCGTATCCCGTTAGAAAAATAGAAAACAGGATAGTTTTTCAATAGCAGCCAAGCAACCGGATGTAAATAGAAAGTTTGAAGGAACTTATTAAGTAAAACAAAACCGAGCGATCATGGTATTTATGTAGTGTGTAATCCTTGCCAGTAAAGGCGTTGACTTCATTTGTTATTTTGGGCCTGATATGCAAAATTCGGCAGATTAAATCGTAATATTTGAGGCGCTGTTTTCATTTAAAAAAGTTGCGCTTTACCGCTTTAGATTATGAATTGGTTTCCACATATCTGGCATTTTAATTTTGCTGGGATTACCACCCCAAAGCATGATTTGTAGATCTCTTGGCAACAATTGTACAACTTCAGTATCATGAGGCCACCAACTTATTTTTCCCTCTGAGTATCTTTTTATACACCATTGAATTCCATGGCCATCATAGGTTAATAAGCCTATTTGGGTTTCGTTTTCATCTCTGAAGGCATAAATATCTCCTGAGAAATAATCTAATCTGTATCTTTTACAAATGCCTGTTATTTGATCGATAGAAATATCAAAACTGATATGTTCTGGAATCACGAAAATAATCGACTGTGGTGGTATGTATATCATGTTTTTTATCGATTCCTTAAGCCTGTCAACGGGTTTGCCACCGGTTTATCCTATGCCTTCATTGGTTATAAATATAATCAAAACCTGACCCGATTTTCTCCCTCTATTTTTCGGGTTTCGGTGATGGCAAGATCAGTGGCAAGATCTGCTCGAACACATTATTGAGCGAATAATCGCTATTTCCTTGCCAATGCTGCATGGCAATTATTTCTCGCAAGGAGAGACGCCCCTTTAGGCTGGATATCCCATCTTCATAGAAATGAATGGGCATACGTTCAACTTCCGAAATGGATTTTTGAAACCCTTCCATCATTAGGGAATATGCGGCATTGGCTTTTTCTATAGGGTTCTCGATAGTGGACGTAGCCCTCCTCAGGTCGTCAATCAGGCCATCGGGATCAATCACCGCCTCCAGTCCCTTATCGAAAAAGTCCTGGTGTTTAGGGACAAAGCCTTTCGAACCATCATGAAACTTGTTCAAAACAGTAATATCTTTCACCTTAGCGGCTTTTCTTGGTAAATACTTGTCGAAAAACACGACTGCTTTGATGGCCCGGTCAAAGGAATTGAGATCCAGAATCATTTCCCCCTTGTTTCTGAAGAAAAAAGCCCCAAGAACGATCGGTCTTCTTTCAATAGGAATATCCTTATATGTGCCCTTGAACTTCAATTTCTTAGCTTCCGCCTCGTACAGCCATACCCATCTATCTCGAGCCGGATCATGTTTCATACAACAAAGCTTTAAAAACACGCGACTTATTTTTTCTGGATTCAACAAATCATAATGCAATCTGGCCAGCATATAAATTTCTTTGGTCATCGTAGTTAGGAGGCTTCTCCCGTCATTCTCACCTCGAGGCATTGAATCCTCTGAAACCTCTACTCTGCGTGCCAGCGATTGCCTGTTGGTGGTATCATGGATTGACATCTTTTTCTTAAGTCTCCTTTTTTGCTTTTTTCTCCACAAGCTGCTCCCAATGATTGAAGGCTACCTCCAAAACAAGATCCGTTTTTTGTATGGAAGACCACCCCAGACTATCCCTGTTAGTCCCTACCTTATTATAAGTCTGGGTACAGGTTCCGGGCATTTTCTCCGAGTACCATCCGTTTTTGCTCTAAAGTCAGCCCTGACTGGTCAATGTCAGTGTAATACCTGTCAGGGGTCAGCAGTGGATAATCCGTGCCGAACAGAACTTTTTCCAGTACGCCTGCCTTGACCGCCATATCGTAGATTTCCGGTTCGTAAAGAAAAACAGACGCGGCCGTATCATACCAGATATTTTTAAGCCGTTCTTTCATCTGCTTTTTCATGATGTGATAAAAAAAGATGCCGCCGCCCCAGTGGGCAAGAATGATTTTGTTGTCCGGAAAGGTTCGGGCTAGATTATCAATCTGATTAAGGGTGACAGGGCTTTTTCCCGGATAGTGATGCCCCACAGGCTCATTGGTATGGATCATACACGGTAAATTGCCCTTGCGCCTGAGAACATCCATCACAGGCTCCAGAAGCCGGATGGCCCTATCGTCAATGCCGGATAAGTAAAAGGCCAGTTCCCCCACCCCGGAAAGCCCTGCATCAATACAGCGTTCAGCCTCTTTGGGCGCACCTTCCCAGGCCGGATCAAAACAGGCCAGCCCCCGTAACCGTTTCGGGTGCGCCGTGACCGCCTCAATTATCGCATCATTATTTTTTTTTGTGTATTCGGGGTTGCGCCATGGAAATCCTAAAACAATGGAAATATCCACCTCGTGCCGGTCCATTGTGTCAATGAGTTGGGGCAGTGTTGTAATTTTTGCCTTTGGGCAATTGTATAGAAGCTTGAATTCAGGTTCGTTGTCAAAGAAGGGAGTCCTGTCATTTGCAACGGCCTGAAAAAAAAGATGGGTATGGAAATCGATAATCACGGAATTGCCTTCATAAGGATAAAGATTGAAAAAAACTAACAGGCAATATATATTAAACCCCCTGCCCAAACAAGGGCAAATAAGGGATAAGGTGATGGATTACTATCCGATTTTTTTAGATGTTAAAGACAGATGCTGCCTTGTGGTTGGCGGTGGGGCAGTGGGAACAAGAAAAGCGTTTGGCCTTGCCGGGGCAGGTGCCCGGGTCATCGTGGTCAGCCTTGGCTTTTCAGATGAACTGTTAAATACGCCGTTTTCTGCCATTACATTAAAGAAGAAAGATTTTCAGGATTCGGATCTGGACGGCATGAGTCTGGCTTTTGCCGCCACAGATAATATGCAGTTAAATGCCAGGATACGGCAGGCTGCACAAAAGAAAAATATATTGTGCAATATTGCTGACGGTCCGGATAAAGGGGATTTTATCCTGCCGGCAGTGGTGGACAGGGGCGATCTTTTATTTGCCGTATCTACCTGCGGGGCAAGTCCGGCCCTTTCAAGGCGCCTGCGCATGGCGATTGAAACACGTTTCGGTCGTGAATACGGTATACTTGCCACCCTTTTAGGCCGCATCAGATCCATTTTGCTGGAACAGGGACATGATCCCAAGGGACACCGCAAAATTTTTTGTGCCCTGCTTGATGCCGATCTGCCTGAAAAGATTGCCGCAGGACAAATCCACCAGATTGATGCCGTACTTGCTATGGTGCTGGGTGACGGCTTCAGCCTGGAAAGGCTTATGCCCGATTTCGGTTCCCGGGAGTTGTGATGTTTATGAATATTCCTTTTATCCTTTTGCAGTGCGCAACGTTTTTTTACCTGATCAGTACGGGCGGGTATTTTTGTTATCTGTTTTACCAGAAAGATCGAATACAGCAGACCGCCTTGGGCGCTGTGGGTATCGGGGCGGTGGTTCATCTGTTCGCCATTGTTCTGCAGAGCGCGGCACTTGGCGGGCTGCCCATTTACACCATTGGCCAGAGCCTCTCCATGGCAGGCCTGTCTCTTGCCGCCATGTTCATCTATGTGCAGTACCGGTTTTATTTAAAAATTCTTGGTGTCTATGCCACGGCCATGATCAGCGTGCTTATGCTGGCAGCCATTCTTTTGCCCGAAGCAGCCCAGGCCCCGGACAAGATATATAAGGGCATTTTCTTTTTCGGGCACATCATCCTTATCTTTACCGGGGAGTCCATGCTGGCCCTGGCCTGCGGTGCCGGTATCCTTTATCTGCTTCAAGAGCAGGGCATCAAAGGCAAAAGTCCGGGGTTTTTTTTCAAGCGGCTGCCCTCTTTGGATTTTCTGGATGCCGTCTCCTATACCTGTATTTCCACAGGGTTTGCCTTGCTTACCTTTGGGCTTGTCACCGGTCTTATTTATGCCAGATCCGTGTGGGGCAGTTTCTGGCGATGGGATGTCAAAGAGGTGTTTTCCCTGGGGGCCTGGCTGGTGTATGCGGCGCTTTTGCATCTGCGGCTTAATTCGGGGTGGCGGGGCCGTAATTCCGCGATCATGTCCGTGATTGGTTTTATCATACTAATTTTTACCTTCCTGGGGGTGAATTTTTTCCTTGGCGGGCATCACCAGGGGTTTACCCAATAAGAACAGGACACAGATTAACCCATTATGTCGAAGATAATTCTGATTGGTGCCAGCCATAAGACCGCGCCTGTGGAGCTCAGGGAAAAACTCTCTTTTTCCCAGGAACAGATTGAAACAGCCCTGGATTTTATAAAGCGGGATCCGGGTATCAAGGAAGGCCTGGTTTTTTCCACCTGCAACCGCCTTGAATTTCTCTATATACCGGGAAACCAGGCGTTGGACAACAATGACGGAATTGATACCGTTATGCGGTTTATCTCTGAATTGAAGCAGTTACCTGTTCCTGAATTCAAATCATCCCTTTACATCCACCGGGATGACGATGCTGTCCGCCATCTGTTCTGTGTGGCTGCAAGTCTTGATTCCATGGTGGTGGGAGAACCCCAGATTCTGGGCCAGGTGAAAAAGGCCTATAAAACCGCGGTAAGTGCCGGTACCACAGGGGTCTTGCTTAACCGCCTGATGCACAAATCCTTTTCCGTGGCAAAACGGGTGCGAAAACAGACCGGCATTGGTGATAATGCCGTCTCTATTTCCTATGCCGCCATTGAACTTGCCCATAAAATTTTTGCCGATCTTGCCACCAAAAGCGTCATGCTCATCGGGGCCGGCGAGATGGCGGAGCTGGCTGTTGAACACCTTATGACCCATCAGGTAAAAAAGATTGTGGTGGCCAACCGCACATTTAAAAACGCTTTGGACCTGGCCCGCAAGTTCAACGGCAAGGCGGTCCAGTATGAGGAACGGGAATCTGCCCTGGCTGATGTGGATATCATTATCAGTTCCACCGGGGCTACGGATTATGTGTTAACCCGTGATCAGGTCAAGCGCGTCATGAAAAAAAGACAGAACAAGACCCTGTTTTTTATTGATATTGCCGTACCCAGGGATATTGATCCCCGGATCAATAAAATATCCAATGCCTATGTTTATGATATTGACGATTTGAAAAATATTGTTGAAACAAATATCAGTCAACGGGAACAGGAGACCGTCAGGGCGCAAGGTTTTGTGGAGGAAGCGTTGCTGGCTTTCCGGCGATGGCTGGATGAACTGGCCGTGGTGCCCACCATCAAGGCCATCAACCGGAAAATGACTGACATTGTGAATCTGGAATGTGAGAAAACACTGGCCGGTCTGCCCCATCTGTCAACGGCGGATACCGACGCCATCCGCAGGATGACACGGGCCATTGCTTCCCGTGCCATCCATGATCCTATTTTATTTTTGCGTCACACCGGTGATCACAGGGACGATTCTTTCTATTTGAATGTGGCCCGGCAGCTCTTTAATCTGGACATCCTGGATCACAACTAGTGAAGGTGGTCTAAATGAAATTGTTGAGACGCTTGGTCATTTTTTTATTGTTATGTGCATGCATGGCTTTTTTCGCCTATGCTTACATGATCAACCATCAGGTGGCCCAGCGATTCAAAGACCGGTTGTGGGATGTGCCGGCCAAAGTATATGCACGGCCCATGACCCTTTATCCGGGCTTGCAGCTGTCCGTCAAATCCCTTGAGCAGGAACTGGATTTGCTCGGATACCGAAGGGTTGAAACCCACGTGCAGTTGACGGTTCCGGGTACTTACACCCGGTATCAGGGGCGGTTTGTCCTCAGTTGCCGATCCTTTGATTTTGGTGAACAGCGCCGCCCCGTGCGGCGCGTTGAGCTAACTATTTCCGGCGATCTCATTGACCAATTGAAAAGCGGGGAGCGGATCGCTGACATGGAACAGCTGGACCCCGTGCTGATCGGGCAGTTCTACCCGTCGTCCATGGAAGACCGTATCCTTGTTGATACTGAAGATATCCCGACATTGCTTAAAAAGACCATTATTGCCGTGGAGGATAAAAATTTTTATTCCCATTACGGTATTGATTTTAAATCCATTTTCCGGGCCATTGTGGTCAATATCCGCCAGGGTCGGCTTACCCAGGGCGCAAGTACCCTGACCCAGCAACTGGCAAAAAATTTTTTCCTTTCACCTGACAAAACGCTCAAACGAAAATTCAGCGAAGCCTTTGTCGCAGCAGCCATTGAGCGTCAGTTTACCAAGGAAGAAATTCTTGAAGCCTATATTAATGAAGTTTATTTAGGCCAGGACGGTTCCAGGGGCATATACGGGTTCGGCCTGGGGGCTCAGTTTTATTTCGGCAAGTCTTTGGAGTTGCTTTCGCCTAAGGAAACAGCTCTGTTGGTGGGTATGCTTAAAGGACCGTCCGTCTACAATCCAAGGGTGCATCCGGACCGGGCCATTGCCCGACGAAACACTGTGCTTGGTCTCATGGCAGACCAGGAGCTGATTTCATCCGCCGAGCTTACAAAATCACTCGGCAGTTCCTTAAGCGTTATTCCGGTGCCCCGGCAATGGCGATTTCCCTTTTACCTGGATTTCGTTAAGCGCAGACTGCTTGAAGAATACCGTGAAAAGGATTTAAAAACCATGGGGCTGCGTATTTTTACCCCGTTGGATCCTTTGGTGCAGTTGGCTGCAGAAAAAGGGGTGGCGGATTTCATGGCGGTGAGAGATTCAAAGCTTGAGGCCGGTGTGGTGGTGACGGCCGCTGCGACCAATGAGATCCAGGCCCTGGTTGGGGGAAAGCAACCGAAATATCAAGGGTTTAACCGCGCCCTGGACGCAAATCGTCCCATCGGTTCCCTGGTGAAGCCTGTGGTATACCTTTCGGCCCTGGAACGGCCCGAAAATTATACCCTGGTGACCCGGATCAATGACGGGCCTGTTGCATTGAAAAGTGGCGGTCATCTTTGGAAGCCCATGAATTTTGACAAAAAATTCCATGGAGAACTGCCCTTGTTCCAGGCCCTGGTTCACTCCTACAATACCTCCACGGTCAGGCTTGGCATGGACCTTGGGTTGGAAACTGTTTTTGCAACCATGGCGCAGTTGGGCTTCAAACCCAATCCCCCGCTTGTTCCTGCAATGCTTCTGGGCAGTTTTGAGATGACGCCTGTCCAGGTTGCCCAGGTTTACCACACCCTGGCCTCGGGGGGATTCTACACCCCGGCCCGGGTAATCAATGCCGTTTATACCCCTGAAGGGGAAACACTCCAGCGCTATTCATTGAACATTGAACAGCACCTGGATCCGGGAGCGGTATTCCTGGTGGCCAAAACACTTCAGGCTGTGGTTCGCGAAGGTACCGGCCGATCTCTGTCCATATGGCTTTCACCCGATTTGGGCATTGCCGGAAAGACCGGTACGACGAATGATCTGCGGGATACCTGGTTTGCCGGATTTTCCGGAAATCGCCTGGCCGTGGTCTGGGTGGGCAGGGATGACAATCAATCCACAGGGCTCACCGGGGCTTCCGGGGCACTGCAGGTTTTTGGCCGGATCATGGTACAAATCCCCAATACACCCCTGGTCCTGACGCCGCCGGAGAATATTGAATGGGCCGTGATTGATCCGCAAACCGGGCTTCGCACAGACAGCAATGCTCCCGGTGCCCTTGCCGTGCCTTTTATCCAGGGGTCTGCCCCTGTTCTTTTTAATCCTCTTCCCAACCCCGGTACCCAAGTGATACCTAAGACCCCGGCATACCCAAGGCCTGGCCAACAACCGGTACAGAAAAAAAAGCCGCGATATCTCATTGACTGGCTCAAGGATGTATTTTAAATGAAAAGATATTTTTTTTATTTCATTTTGTTTATGACTCTTATGGTTTTATCCGCCTGTGCGCAAAAAAGACCTGTCTCAATACCCCAGTCCCATCGGCCCCCTGAATCCGTGCCCGAGATCGGCGGGCCTGTAAGGGATCAACGCGCTGCGCGCTATGATTCGACAGTTGGTCGGGGAAAGCAGGAGGAAAATCCGCTTCTGTCTGCCGTTCGTCCTGTTCAGCGTCCCCGGCCAAAGGCGTTGACCCGGATGATCGAGAATGCCGAAAATCAGCTGCGCCGCAAGCAACCTGAGCTTGCCTTTTCAACCCTGGAGCAGGCATTGTACATTGACGGTCAGGACCCTTTGGTCTGGCATCTGATGGCAAGGGCCCGGCTAGATCAAGGGAATATCGTTCAGGCGGTTTCCCTGGCCAAAAAATCCGACAGCCTGGCGGCTGCATATCCGGACGTAAAGGAAAAAAACGCAAGGCTGCTTCGCCAAGCCCAGGGGCGTGCTGATTAGATTCGTCTGTGTACAGCAATTCTCATTTTATTCTCGCACAAAGCCTCAAAGGCACAAAGGACCACAAAGTTGAATAGAAAATCTTTGTGTCTTGGTGTCTTTGTGCGAGTTTTTCAACTAAAAAGATTTATATTTAGAATTTATGGTCTATGTCGAACTGGTATTGAAATCCTAAAAGATATAGGCATGATAGTTTTGCAATACTAAGGAACGGGTCTTAAATAACTTGCCCATTTTGCTATATCCGGGAGCGTGGGCGTCTCGCCCGCACTCCCAGATTAAATTGTTTTGATCTCATTCCTTAGCTTTACCGGTACTGAAACCCCATTATGGTTGGACATGGAAATTTTATTATCTTCAATTGTGTTTACGGCGGACTTGGTGTTTCGAATGGGCTCGGTAATGTTTATAAGTCTTTTCGGGGTGGAGCTGTTCATGCAGATGGGATTGATGCGCCACCTGAAACCTTTTGGGAAACCTGTGGCAAGAGCCGCCCGGCTACCAGCCGAAACAGCGGTTTGTTTTCTGGCCGCAATAGGCTCCATGATCGCGGCCCATACCATGGCAGCCCAATTCCATGCGGACGGACGACTAAATGACCGTGAAATGCGGCTTACCGGCATCCTCAATACGGTGCCCTTTCATCTCAGGGAGACTCTGACCTTTCAGCTTCCCGTTGTTCTGCCTCTGCTCGGCACCCGTCTGGCCATGATTTACATTGCCGCCTTCTGGCTTACCGGCCTGCTCAAACTTTGCTATGTGTTGATCTGCGGAAGGACCTGGGGTAATGGCAACGTGCCTGTGGAAACCGGGGATGATCCATTTTCGGCCTACGAATGTTCGCCGGATGATCCGGAATGTCTTAACCGCAGTTTGACCCGGCTTTTGAAAGACGCCTGGCATGCCCGAAAAAAAATGTTTTTCAACATGATCGGTGTGCTGGCTGTCGTGACCCTGCTGGTTCAGGTGCTGACCTTGTCGGGAATGCTCTCCTGGGTAGAGGCCGGGATCGCTCCTTTGACATCCGCCCTGGGTTTATCCCCGGCCGTAATCGGTCCGCTCACCACCTACATATTCAGTCCGATTGCCGGGATCAGCTACATGTCAACCCTTTTGACCCAAAACAGCATCAGCGGCTATGAAGCCATCACTGCCCTCATAGCCGGAGGTCTGCTCATGATACCGGTTACCCGCCTGCGCCGGACCTTGCCTCGGTATATCGCCATTTACGGAGGCCGCAACGGTTCTTTCATCTGCCTTTTGACCATGGGGTTTGGTCTTTTGTCCAGAATACTGGTTTTGGCCTGGATTATCTTATTTTATTAGTTTTCTATTTGTAAAGGCATCAAGAAACAAGAGCAATTATTAACGATGCTTCAGCCCATAAATTGCCGGACCCAGTCATTCACCGGGCGCAGCATCAGATCTTTTGGGGTGCCGGCCTGGACAATGCAGCCCTGGTTCATCAGGATGATCCGAGATCCTGCGGCAAAGGCTTCTTCGTGATCGTGGGTGACAAATATGGTGGTGATGTGAAGCCGGGAGAAAATTTGTGTGAGTTGCTCCAGAAGGTGTTTTCGCAAGACCCGGTCCAGTGCGCTCAGGGGTTCGTCCAGCATGAGCAGCCTGGGGCTTGGGGCAAGGGTTCTTGCCAGGGCCACCCGCTGACGCTCGCCTCCGGACAGTTTATCCACCTTTCTGTTTTCAAATCCTTTGAGATTGATCAGCGCCAGCATTTCTTCCACAATAGGGGCCTGTTCCTGTCTGGGCATGCCCTTCATTTTCAGGCCGAATGCAATGTTGTGAAAAACATCCAGGTGGGGAAACAGGGCATAGTCCTGGAACATCATGCCAAAATGGCGTTTGTGCGGGGGGATATCCAGGATAGAGCCCCCGTTGAACCGGATATCGCCGGAGTCCGGCATATCAAGCCCTGCAATCATACGCAACAGCGTGGTTTTTCCGCTGCCCGAAGGGCCGAGTACGGAGAGGCGGCTGCCCCGGGGCAGGGCAAGATTGATGTTGTTTAGAAGGCAGACGCCTTCCGTTCCGGTTTTGCTTAAGTTGTGTATGATAAGTTCACTTTCCATTAAAAGTGTTGTAGCCCTTTTGAACTGATTTTTTCAATGAGGATAAACCCGGCTGCTGTGATTGCCATGAGAAGGGTGGAGATAGCCATGGCCTGGCCGTAATTAATGGCGCCCGGCTGGCCTAAAAACCGGTAGATGGCCAGGGGTATGGTGGGGGTGCGCGGGCCTGCCGCGAAAATGGTGGCGCCGAATTCCCCCATGCTTATGGTAAAGGCAAACACGGCGCCTGCCGTCAATGCCCCGGATATTAACGGCAGGTCAATGCACCTGAATATGTTTCCAGGGCCGGCGCCTAGTGTGGAGGCAGCCTCCCTGATGTTGTTGGGGATGCTTTTCAAGGCAGGCAGCACCGCCCGAAGCACAAAGGGAAATCCTACCAGGGCATGGACTAAAGGGACAAGCAGAATTGAAGACCGTAAGTTCAGCGGCGGCCGGTCCAGGGTGATGATGATGCCGAATCCCAGGGTGACTGCGGAAGTGGACAGGGGCAGCATAAACAACGGGTCAAAAAATCCGGCAAGGTTTTTTGCTTTTATCCGGTCCAGGTGGTTCAGGCAGAGGGCTGCGCAAAGGCCTGTCACAAGCGCGATAAAAAGAGCGGTTCCCGCAAAGATGAAGGAAAACTTAATCGCCGTAAAAGGCGGGATATGGAAAATGGAAGTTGACGGATTGTCAAAAATGGCCCGGTAGTAAATTAGGGACAATTGCCCCTCATGAACCAGGGACTTGCCTGCAAGGGCTGCCAAGGGAAAAAGGCATAACAGGATAATAAAACCGAAACTGCCTGTAATTGCTGCCTTTTCAATGAATTTCCCCGGTCGTTTGAATTTGGCCTGGCCGGCCTTGGGCACAAAGCGAACCGCCTTTCGGGAAAAGGCGGTGTAAAGGCCCATGAGTACCAGGGTAAACCCGATTTGAAGCAGGGAGAGAAAAGATGCCACCGGCAGGTTGAACATATGCGCGGCCTGGCGGTAGATCTCTGCCTCTATGGTGGCGTAGGCAGGTCCCCCAAGAATCAGAATGATGCCAAAGCTTGAAAAACAGAAGATGAACACCAGAAAGGAAGCCGCCCATACCGCAGGCATGAGAAGGGGCAGGGTCACATGGATAAATACCTGAAACGGTCCTGCCCCGAGCATGGCTGCCGTTTCCTGGATATTGCCCCGCAACCCTGTCCAGAAGCTGGTCAGAATTCTGAGCATGACCGAAAAATTGTAAAACACATGGGCCATAAGAATCAGAACCAGGGGGTGGCGGATATTTAAGATTCCCAGCCATCCGTCTTTGCCGAAACTTGCATCAAGGGCTGCGGCTACCACCACGGCAGGCAGCACAAAGGGGATGGATGCACACAGGGTTAAAAATTTTTTCCCCTTAAATTGGTAATGGGACATGACAAAGGCGCACGGGAAGGCAAACACCAGGGTCAGGCCGGTGGATACGGCAGCCTGCCAGAAGGTGAACCAGATGATATGGTGAAGGCGCGGCGATTCGACAATTTGATTCAAAAAAGAGAGGTCAATACGAAAGTGTGCGGGAAAGTCCGGCACAAAGCTTCGAAGAAAAATACCGGCCAGGGGGTAAAAATAGAAAACAAGGAAAAATACAAGGGGAACAAGCCCCGCGAGCACATAAGGGTGGGTATAACTCCTTGCTTTCACCGCAACAGGTTTTCCGTCCATTCCCGGAGCCATCTGTCCCGGTTTTGGTTGATCTCGTCTGCGGGTAAAGATGCCGGCGCATCCGTAATTTTTGCATGTTTTAAAAATACTTCGGGCAGCATTGCTTTTGTGTTGGCCGGGAACACAAACATCTGCAAAGGGATGTCTTCCTGGAATGCTTTACTTAAAAGAAAATCCATGGCCTTTTTTGCAAGATCTGTGTTGGCACTGTTTTTCAGGATGCCTGCAAATTCAATCTGGCGAAAGGCGGATCTATTCCCAATGACGATACCGGTAGGGGCTGTGGTGGGTTTTTGCTCGGCATAAAACACCTCTGCCGCAGGACTTGAGGCGTAGGAGACCACAATGGGCCGGTCTCCTTTTGAGGCGGCAGTGAACTGACCCCAGTAAGATTCCTGCCATCCGTTTACCACCATGACCCCGTTGGCTTTAAGATTTTGCCAGAAAGTGATGTATCCATTTTCCCCGAAACGGCTGATGGTGGACAGAAGAAAGGCAAGGCCCGGGGATGATGTGGCCGGGTTTTGGACAACGGTAAGGTTTTTGTATTCCGGGCGTATCAGGTCTTCAAGGCCGGCCGGGGGGGCAAGCTGTTTTGCCTTGAACCATTTTATGTCATAGTTGAGGCAGACATCTCCAAAATCCACGGGTATCAGACGGTGTTCATCATCCACCAGGAGGGTAGTGTTAATATCTTCAAACCCTTTTGGGGTGTAAGCAATGAACAGGTCATTGGTCAGGGCCCTGCCCATAAAGGTGTTGTCCACCCCGAAAAACAGGTCCGCCATGGGATTGTTTTTGGACAGAATCGCCTTATTTAACGCCTGGCCGGCATCGCCGGACCGTAAAATCGTGATCTCGGCACCCACGGCTGTTTTAAAATCTTCAAGTACGGACGCCGAGATGCTGAAGCTGTCATGGGTCATGATGGTCAACTCCCGGCCCAGGGCCGGACCGGTGAGTATGGGCACGGTTAAAAGTAAGCAGACAATGAACAAGGCAACAGCAGAATAGGTTTTCATTTTTATTCATTTTTTAGCGTCTGTTTAGAAATGAGGATTTTTGTCCAACACTGAAGTTGGACAAAAATACCATTTATGTGCAGGTGCTTAGCGCCTTTCCGGCCAAATTTCTTCCGACATTTCTGTCAATTTGTATTTCTGAATTTTTCCTGAGGCCGTCATGGGATATTGATCGATAAAATGGACATACCTGGGAATTTTGTAGCGGCTTATTTTTCCCCGGCAAAAGTCCTGGATATCGCTGGGCTCAAGATTTGCCCCCTCATTGAGAATGACAAAGGCACCAACCTCCTCACCGTATTTCTCGCTGGGAACCGCAGCCACCTGGACATCCCGGATACCTTCCATCCGATATAAAAATTCTTCGATCTCCCTGGGATAGATATTTTCCCCGCCCCGGATGATCATGTCCTTGTGTCGGCCCGTGATGGACAGATTGCCTGCTTCGTCCATGACGCCAAGATCGCCTGAGTGCAGCCAGCCCTCCTCGTCAATGGTTTGGGCCGTGGCTTCAGGGTTGTTGTAGTATCCTTTCATCACGCTGTATCCCCTGACACACACCTCCCCCTGTTGGCCCCGGGGCAGTTCTTTGCCTGTGCCAAGGTCAATGACCTTGACTTCAAGGTGAGGCAGGGCCCGGCCCACGGTTTCCGTCCTCACCCGGATGTCGTCGTGCTGCCGGGTTTGGGTGATGACCGGAGATGCCTCGGTCAGACCGTAGCAGATGGTGATTTCCGTCATGTTCATCTGGTCGATAACCTTCTCCATAACACGGATGGGGCAGTTGGATCCTGCCATGATGCCGGTGCGCAGGGATGAAAAATCAAATTTGTTGAAAAGGGGATGTTCCAGCACGGCAATGAACATGGTGGGCACGCCGTAAAGGCCGGTACATTTTTCCTGCTCCACCGAGGTCATGATTAAAAGGGGATCAAATTTTTCCAGGATCACCATACAGGAGCCATGGTTGATGAAAGCCATTACCCCGAGTACACAGCCAAAGCAGTGGAAAAGGGGCACGGGCAGGCAGATCCGGTCATCCGGGCCCAGGTTCTGGTTGGCACCGATCCAGAACCCGTTGTTGGCGATATTGTAGTGGGTGAGCATAACGCCTTTGGGAAAACCCGTGGTTCCCGACGTATACTGCATGTTCACCACATCATGGCAATCCAGGCTATCCTGGCGGGCCTGGTATTCATCATCGGAAACCATGACGGACAATGCCCGGATTTCAGGAATGGTATACATGCCCCTGTGTTTTTCAGGGCCAAGAAAGATCACCCGTTTAAGATGGGGGAATTTTTCAGATTTCAGGTGGCCGCGCTGGTAGGTTTTCAGCTCCGGCACCAGTTCATATATGGTGGATATGTAATCCGTGTCCTGGTATCCGTCAATGAGAAAGAGGTTTTCACAGTCAGATTGGGATAGCAGGTATTCAAGTTCCGCTGTTTTATAGTTGGTGTTCACCGTGAGCAGCACAGCCCCGATTTTGGCCGTGGCAAACTGCAAAATCACCCAGTATGGTACATTGGTGGCCCATATACCTACCTTTTCTCCTTTCTTAATGCCCAGGGCCATTAAACCCTTGGCTGTTTCATCTACATAGGTGGCAAACTGGCGGTACGTCAGGCGAAAATCCCTGTCCACATATACAACGGCCGGGTTGTCCGGATATTTTTCAACGGTTCTGTCAAAGATTTGCCCTATGGTCAGGGATTGCAATGGCAAAGTTTCGTCCATATGTGCTCTATTCCTCTTTGGCTTAAGATGTTTGTTATTCCGGGATATAAACCACGGCATAAATTTCAGCCTTTTCTTCCCCGACACAGGAGACATAATGGGGCACCACAGAGTTGTAATAGATGGAGTCTCCGGGCTTGAGTTCATATGTTTCATTGCCGTAAATCACTTCCACAACTCCTGAGACAAGGACAATAAACTCTTCGCCTTCATGGGAAGAGAGTGTTTTTTTCTTTGCGGATTCAGGCAGGATTTCAACAAAGAACGGCTCCATGTGCCTGTCTGACTTACCTTTGCCCAGGGCATAGAAATTTAAGGCAGGCGCTTTGTTGGTACTGTCAAGAACGGAAAAACTGTCTGCCCGTTCCGCCTTGCGGACAATATAAGGATCACTGCTGTCCTGGTCATCCAGAAAGGTGCCTAGACGCACACCCAGGGCCCGGGCAATTTTCATTAAAGGCCCAAGGGGGGGATAGGCGTCTTCGTCAAGCATAGTCTTGATAAATTGGGGGTCAAGGCCGGCAGCTTCGGATAATGCCGTGATATCCATGCCCCGTTTTTCCATGAATGATAAAATCCGCTGGTTAACTTTTCCTGTTTGCATTTATCCTCCATCATTATAAATTATAAAAGTATATTGATATAATATATCATAAAATTTTTGTCAAAAAATTCATGGAGTTCTCTCCCTGATACGGTATATCGAATATACCACGCTGTCGTTGATTTCGCATGCGCGGTGAATGTTGCAATTCACGGTGTCTGTGTATGGATTGAATTTTAAAATAATATTTTTCTAGAGAAAGAGGTGCCGTTTTGGTTTATAAGAGGCGATTGAATTTTTAAGCGCTGATCGGCAACCATTAAAGACCGGATGCAAAGTTTCAACCCATGGAACAATCAAAAATGGAAACTGCAAAAGGAAAAGAAGTGTATAGCAAAAAAGTACTGGATGCCTATTCGGCCCTGATTCGGGAAAAATATCCCGAAATTGAAGTCGAAGACCTCATGGCCGATGCTGGGATTGGGATCGATAAGACCGGGGAGAATGCCCCGGGGATCTCCGAGGCACAGATCAATCGGTTCCATGAACGTTTGTGCATGCTTACCGATAATCTGAGAATCGCGAGGTCGGCCGGCCGGTATGCTGTGACGCCCGGATGCCTGGGAGTGATTCGCAGCCTGGTGCTGCCATTCGCCGGGGTCAGGCGGGCCTGTGGGATGATGGTAAAATATGCCGGAGGCTTGACCCGCGCTTCGCGTTATTCTATCCGTGATATAGAAAAAAATAAAATCGAAATTATGGTCACACCCAATGAAGGTGTAAAAGAAGAACCTTTTCAGTGCGAGCTCCGACAGGGATATTTCCAGGGGCTTGTGGATGTTTTTCTCCATAATGAATTGTCCGTGCAGCATCCGGAATGTATATTCAACGGGGGCGGGGGTTGCCGGTATGAGCTATCCTGGAAGGGGTCGGCGTTTCCCATACTTTCCGTGCTTTCCTGGCTTGCCGGTGTTGCTGCAATCGCGATGCCCATTGCATTGTGGATAATACCTTCCGCTGTTGTGCCCAAAAGTTTGTGGCTGATTTGCCCGGCCTTATTGTTTTTTGCTCTGGGGTGGGCCGCCCAGAGGGTGAAATCAAAGGCGCTTGCAAAGTCTTTACGTGGTATTCATACCGCCAGGGAAGAGATGCTCAATCAGGTTGAGGTCAATGCGGAAAATTCAAAGGCCATTGTCGATATCGGCCAGGCCCTGGAGCTTGAAGATCCTGATACTTGCATCTTTGAACGGACCACAAATATCGTGGGTAAAAAACTTCGGTATGACCGAGTGATGATCATGATCGCCAATGATGAGAAAACGTCTTTATCCTATCGTGGCGGGTATGGCTTTACCGAGGTTGAAAAGCTCTACATCAGCAATTACAGCATTTCCCTTGATGGGTCATCCGAAGGGGTGTTTTATGAGTCCTTCCGGCACAAAAAAACCATGCTTGTGAATGATATGGCGTGGTTGAAGCAAAAATATCCCCAGAGTCAGGACCTTGCCGACCGTCTCAAACCCCTTTCCTTTATTATCAGCCCCATCGAAGTGGATGGGGAAGCCATCGGCATCATGATTGTCGTAAATACAGTCACCCTCAGAAGACTGGATAGAAATGACACTCACCTGGTCATGGCCGTGGCCCAGCAGGTCGGAAGCGTCTACAGGCGTCAGAAGTATGAAAAGCAGCAGGGTGAATTTAAACGTCAGATCGTGCAGCTTCAGAAAATGGAGGCCCTTGGCGTTCTGGCAGGCGGTATTGCCCATGATTTCAATAATATTTTATCCCCTATCATTGGATATACGGATCTATGCCTGTCAATGTGTCCGGAAGCTGGGAAGATGCTGACATACCTTCGCCGGGTGAAAAATGCATCGGGTCGGGCCCAGGACCTGGTGGCACAGATCCTGGCATTCAGCCGCCAGGGGGAAAGAGAGTATATCCGCTGCCACCCCGGCCCCATTATCAAGGAGAGCTTAAAGCTGCTGCGCGCATCTGTTCCCAAAACCATAAAGATCGAAACGTTGGTCAAAACAGATCTTGCGCCTGTGATGGCAGATCCCACCCAGATTCATCAACTTGTCATGAATCTTTGCACCAATGCCTATCATGCCATGGGGGACAAAGGCGGGGTTCTCACCGTCTGTCTGGATGAAATTCAGGTTAACGAAAGCCCCCTTGAAGAGACACGCCAGATGTTGCCCGGCCCTTATATTCATTTGCAGGTGAAAGATACGGGGCACGGGATGAGCCGTGCCGTCATGGACAATATATTTGAACCCTATTTTACAACAAAGACAAAAGGACGGGGCACGGGCATGGGTCTTCCCATTATCAAGGGTATTGTTGCCCGGCTCAAGGGCTATATCTTTGTGGACAGTGTTGAAGGAAAAGGCAGTTGTTTTGATATTTACCTGCCCCAGGCTGCTGAAAACAGATCCGTACAATGATCGTTTTTTTGAAAAAGGTGAGGGCCAACTATGAAAAGAAATGGGATTCGGTTAACAAAAAAGCGTGAATGTTATGGACGTTACGAAATCCACATTACCTTCCTTTGAAGGAAACAAAAAGATCCAGGCGGCCCGGGCTTTTGTCGGGGAAACCCTGTGTCATATCTATCTGACCGGCAGGGCCGGCACCGGTAAAACCACGTTCCTGAAATCTTTGTCGGCGTTTTGCCCCAAGCAGTTCCTTGTTGCGGCCCCCACAGGCGTTGCCGCCGTAAATGCCGGGGGGGTGACCCTGCACTCCTTTTTTCAGATTCCGTTGGGGCCATATCTTCCCGGACAAAGTGATCGATCCCAGGATAACCGGCGGTTTTTCAGGTTTTCAAAGGTTAAAAAACAGATTATCAACGGCCTTGATCTGCTGGTGATTGATGAAATCTCCATGGTCCGGGCTGATCTGCTGGACGCCCTGGATGCGGTATTGCGCCGCCTGCGACGGGATGATCGGCCTTTTGGCGGGGTGCAACTGCTGCTCATCGGGGACCTGTTTCAACTGCCGCCGGTGACCAAACCCGAAGAATGGGGTCTTTTGTCCAAGTATTATGCCTCCCCCTATTTTTTTTCAAGTCAGGCGTTAAGTCGCTCCGATCTGGTGACAATAGAGCTTGAAACCGTTTACCGTCAAAGCGATCCTGATTTTATCCGTCTGCTCAATGCCGTGCGCGAAAACCGCATGGATCGCCGTTGCACTGATATCCTCAACCGGCAGGTGAGGCCCGATCCCCCGGATCAAGGATACATTACCTTGACCACGCACAATAGACGGGCTGAGTCCATTAATAATCTGAAACTTGCCCGGCTTGGGGAGAAAGCATACACCCTGGCTGCAGAAGTGTCCGGAGATTTTCCGTCCCATGCCTTTCCCACGGGAGAGCAGCTTACCCTTAAACCAGGGGCCCAGGTGATGTTTCTGCGCAATGATGCTTCCCCTGACAAAGCTTATTTCAACGGCACCATCGGCCAGGTGACCCATGTGGGACGGGAAACCGTAACCGTTGCCTGCCGGGGCAGTGCCGGAAGAGCGGCCGGGGAAAGTGCGTCGGATCTTAAGGATGGTCCCGTTGTGGAGGTCAAGCCGGTAGATTGGGAAAATGTTACATATAAGGTAAACGAGAAAGATAACACCATCCAACAGGAGGTGGTGGGCAGATTCAAGCAGTTTCCGTTAAAGCTTGCCTGGGCTGTGACCATCCACAAAAGCCAGGGCTTAACCTTTGACCGGGCCATCGTGGATGCAAAAAATGCCTTTGCTCCCGGACAGGTATATGTGGCCTTGAGCCGCTGTACCGGCCTTGACGGGCTGGTGCTCACCGCCCCTGTGCCGCCCCACGTCCTGGGCACCGACCCGGTGGTGGTGGATTTCATGAACCGGACGGCCCCGCCCGGCCAGGACCTTGCCGGGCTTTTCAGAGCCGCCCGTGCCGCCTGCCAGCAGACCCTGGTGCTGAGATGCTTTGACTGCTCAAGTTTCAGAGGGTTATTTTTTTATTTTCTGCGCCTGGCAAGGGATAACCGCAATGTGCTGCGCATCCCCGGGCTTGGTGAACCGGCGGAACTGGAATCCATGGGCCGGGACCAGGTGTTCCAGGTGAGTGATAAATTTCAGGTTCAACTGCAACAGTTGATGGCAAATGAGCCTTTGCCGGAAACAAGTGCCGTTATCCAGGAGCGGGTGCAAAAAGCCAGTGCCTGGTTCGGCAATACCCTGGATCAGGTGTTTGGTCGTCTGCTTGAAACAGGTTCCGTGGACACAGACAATGCGGCCCTGGCCAAGCAGGTGCAAAATGCCCTGGACAATTTAAAGCAGGAAGTCCGTGTCAAACGGGCCGGGATTTTATCCTGTGCTGATGGATTTTCCACAACCGCTTACCTTAGGGCCGTGTCGTCTCAAGCCATCGCAGATACGCCGGGAAATCAGTCAAAAAAGAGTGCCGGTTCATCCACTACGGATTACACCGAACTTGACATTGCCCATCCTGAAATGTTTCAAGCCTTGAAGGCATGGCGGACCCGGACCGCAGCCGCTCAAAATGTAAAAGCGTTCCAGGTGGCCCACCAGAAAGTCCTGGTTCAGATTGCGGTTTGCCTGCCCCGGTCGAAAAAAAGCCTGAAAGCCCTGAAAGGGGTGGGCCCGGGCACCGTGGAAAGCTATGGAGAGGAACTGCTGGCCATGGTGGATACCTACTGCAATGAAAAAAAGATCCCGGGTGATGAATCCCCTGAACCGCGTCCTTCAGAACAGACTTCAGAGAAAGAGACGGCAACCCGCCGTGAAAAAACCCCAGGCACGGATAATGCCGCCCCCCAAGCCAACACCCGGGAGATCAGCCTGATGCTGTTTAAAGACGGCCTGTCCGTGGACGAGATTGCCGAAGAACGGGGCCTGGCTCCCACCACCATTCAGGGGCACTTATGTTCCTTTATTGCCAACGGCGAACTGTCCGTGGATCAGTTGGTGCCGGACAAAGAAAAACAAGCGGCCATCGCGGCAGTCGTATCGCCTGACAAGAATCTGACCCAGATGAAAAACGAACTGGGAGACGATTATTCCTACGGTGAAATCAGAGCCGTCGTGGCGCATCTGAACCATCTTGAATCCGGGAGCGGATAGGCTGTATATCACGGTTATAGGGTATACCCGCCCCCGCTCCCAGGTTAAGTTATTTCGCTCTCATTACTAAAGCGGTTCCGGTCTGACCCATTTATAAACGCCCCTTGATACCCGTTCCAGTTTGCCTTTTTTGATAAGTCCGTACAGGATGTTCCTGATCTTTTGCGGATCCATGTCAGATTTTTCAATGAGTTCAGCCGCCGTTGTATGACCTTTTGTCCGTCGTCTCAACAGGGTTTCAATGCCGGCAGCGTCTTTGATTTTGGCGGCAGCATTCTTTTTGCCGGTATCGGCGGATCGGGGGGATTTTTTTTCGGCTCTTGCGGCTTTTGACCGTCCGGGTTTTGATTTCACAGGTCCTGGTTTCCCGGGTTTGGCGGATGCTTTACCGGGTGATTCCGGCACGGCCGGCGGCAAGGGTGCCGATCCGTCCATATCAAGGTCGATGCCGAACATATCCGACAGGCTGCTGCTTTCTTCATCAATGATTCGTGAAGATTCCTTCTCGGATCGGCTCAGCAGGTCTTTTTTCGTCTCTTTGACGGTTTCGGAGATCAAGTCGTTGACCTTTGCCTTTCTTAAGACGAAGAAAAGGCCCGGATCCTGGTCCAGGCGGACACCAATTCCGTACAGCACGGCTGCCACATGTTTGCACATGACTGCACTGTCCGGGCAGGAGCAATCCAGTTCAATCTCTTTGGGAGAGGGGAAAAGACCTTTGCCTTGCTGGGTGAACAGATCTTCAAGTGCCTTGGGAAACTTGCCGGCCATCAGTTGCTTGATGCTCTCCATTTTCCCTTTGCACTGATCTTTGATGTGCTGCCATTGTTTTTGGGGAATGGGGTTGATGGTGACGGTGACCCGGTAGGGGGTGCTGGTGCTCCCCATGACCAGGCCGGAGACCTTGCCCGGCTGGATCTGAAGGTCCAGGACCGCCCCGTGCCGGACATAGCTGCGGCCCCGGCCGATCCGGTTGGCATAATCGGCGTACCGTTCCAGGTTTTTGTTCCAGGCCTTGCCCCACCAGGTTTTTGCAAGGGCCTGGCCCTGAATGACCACGGGCTGAATACCGGGGTTTTTCTTTTTTAAGGCCGCAAGCTTTTTTTCGGCTTTTGCCTGTTTTTCCGCCACGCTCACGTATTTGGGATACCCGTAATACATTCTTGGATTCCTTTATCCTCTATCCTTTATATTTTTATCTGCTGCCTTATTCGGGCAGGGAGAGCCGGAACAGGTCGAGCAGGTCTTTATCATCCATTTCCGTGATCAGTCCTTCGGCGGACGAGGTGACCACCTGGTCGGCCAGGGCCTGTTTTTCACTGATCATCAAATCAATCTTTTCCTCGATGGTGCCCCGGGTGACAAATTTATGCACCAGGACTTTCTTCGTCTGCCCGATGCGAAACGCCCTGTCAGTGGCCTGGTTCTCCACGGCCGGGTTCCACCATCGGTCAAAATGGACCACATGGTTGGCCCGGGTCAGGTTCAGGCCCACGCCCCCGGCCTTTAGCGAAAGTACCATAAAGGGGCAATAGGCATTGTCCTGGAATGTTTGTATCAATTTTTTGCGTTTTGCAACAGGCACAGATCCGTGGAGTACAAGTCCCGGGTGATGGAAGATGGTTTCAAGGAAGCCCCGCAAAGGCTCTGTCATCTCCTTGAACTGGGTGAACACGAGAACCCGTTCCCGTTTTTCATAAACGGTTTCACAGATGCTGCCCAGGCGCATAAATTTTCCGCTGTGGGTCTCCTTGAAATCCCCGGAGCCTGTGATCTGGTCCGGGTGATTGCACAATTGTTTAAACCGGAGAAGAAAGGAGAGCACCAGTCCTTTTCGCTGGATGCCCTCGGCGGTTTCAATGGCCTGTTGTAAATCCTTGACCAATTTTTTGTACAGCACCACCTGCTTGGGGCTCAAATCGGCAAATACCTTCATCTCCACCTTGTCCGGCAGGTCTGTGATCACGCTCTTATCGGTTTTCAGGCGGCGCAGGATATAGGGAAAGATCATTTGCCTGAGCCTGGCATATCCGTTGGGATTGTCTTTTAAGGTTTTGGCAAAATTAGAGAATTCCGTTTTATTGCCCAAAAGCCCGGGATTCAAAAAATCAAACAGGGACCACAGGTCCGACAGCCGGTTTTCCACCGGCGTGCCGGTCATGACGATCCGGTGGGCGGCAGGCAGTGCTTTGACGGCCCGGGTCTGCTGGGTGCCGGGATTTTTAATGGCCTGTGCCTCGTCCAGGATCAGACAGTGCCAGGAATACTTGGCCAGCCAGTCGTATTTTTTCACCAGGGTGTAGCTGGTGATGACCAGGTCCAGGCGGTTCAGCTGGGTTTTAGTCAGCTTGAATTCCTTGTTTGTTTTAATTTTGTCGGGTTGTGGATCTGATGATGTAAAACCGGGGTGGGCGACACAGGTTTGAAGACCGGGCAGAAACCGGTTGATTTCCGACTGCCAGTTTGAAATCAAAGAGGCCGGGACCACCAGAAGCGTTGCCGGGCGTTTGGGGTTTGAAGGAAAAGTGCTCAGCCATGCCAGGATCTGGACGGTTTTTCCCAACCCCATATCATCGGCCAGGCAGGCCCCGAATCCGTAAGAGGCCAAAAAATTCAGCCAGTCTACACCCTTTGACTGGTAGGGCCGCAATGTCGCTTTGAAGTCTTTGCCCGGCACGACCGGATCCACCTGTTCCGGGTGGGTCATCTTTTCCAGTACGGATGTCAGCCATGTGCCGTTGGAGACACAGATCTCCACCTGGCCGTCATCGCCGTGGCCAAGTATTTTTTCCGGAGCCAGCCGGGCCCGCATGGCCGTTCCCAGGGTCATGCCCGAGGCAGCCAGGTCCTCAATTCTCTCGCAGGCTTTCAGGGCTTGTCTTAGCTTTTCCGGGTCCACGGCCACCCATTTATTTTTGATAAACGCCAGGCCCTGGGTTTGCTCCAGGATGGTTTCAACCTCCTGCCTGGACAATTCCAGATCGCCCAATCCCACACTGACATTGAAATCAAGTATTGCATCCAGCCCGGCCAGAGCCGGTTTTTTGTCCCCCAGGGAGATGGTTACCCGGGGCGTGGAAGCGGTTTGTTTCCACCAGTCCGGGATCCGGCAGAGTACGCCACAGGCCTCATAATCCGGGATCTCCTTTAGAAAGCCAAAGGCTTCATCTTCATCCCAGGCCAGGGGATGGAACAGCTCACCGGAGTCAATGAGGTCCGCCACGATCCGGCTTTTTTCCGCCGCCTTGTACACCGTGGATAAAAGGGTTAAAAGCGCATCATCGTCATGGGTTTCAATGGCATGTTTCAGGGGCAGGTGTTTGGGTTTTCCATTGGCCCCCATGCCTGCGGAATAGGTGGCCATAAAGGCAAAGGGCAGGTGTGAATTTTTAGCCTCCACCAGATGAAAAAACACCCGGCCCGCCGGGTGAAGGTCCGGGTTTTTCTCCCGGAAATAGTCGCTGACACGGCCCTTGAATGCCTTGATGTCACGGGAAAACGCCTCATTAAAGCCCTGCCACAGCCCTTCGAGCATGCCGGGCGTTACATATTCGGACCCGGCCATCATGGGACAGGCTGAAATAAAATCGCTGACAAGCCCCGGCGGTACACTGATGACAGCGTCGTGCCTGAGGGTTTCAAGTTCGGCCGTTTTTAACAGCGTTTGGACAAAACAGCGGGAAAACCGCAGGAAATAGTCCAGGGAGGCTGAAAAATCCAAAGGAAATTGCTTAAAGCCCAGTTCGTACAGCCAGTCGTCTTTTCGGGTTTCAGCAATTTGGGCAATTTCACTCAGGCGCTGTACCTCTTCCGGGTGATGTGTGCCTGTTACCGTTTCCCATTCAAGCACCAACGCCTGGTCCGGCATGACCGAAACAACCGGTTGTTCTTTAGTTTTGTCCGTCAATTCATCTTATCTCCACCATCGTTATTCTCCGGAGAAGATATATCAAATCCTTGGATCAACAACAAGGGGTGTCGTGGACAGGGACCATTGCCATCATACAGGTCAACAGTGTCCAATATATTGAGAAACTTTAAATGGAACCTTTGCGAATCATCTCCAATAGTGGTAAAAGTCTTTCCATTGATATTCTATAAAATTGTAGCGGGTTGGATATTCGTACTTTTTGAATGTTACCCCGTTAGATAACTGAGAATGAAAGATAAACAGAAACCGCACACCGATCATTCAGACTGCGTCTGCCTGATCGGCGCACGGCGCCGGTCAGCACCGCGATTCTGTTACCAAAGGAAAAAATATGGAATCTGATTCAAGGCTTGAAAAAATAAAAGAGATATTAGAAAAGCATCGTGGAAAAAGAAATCAGATAAGCGCTGGTGCTATAGGTCCTCAAATTGGGATAGATGAAGATGCAACTCATGTCCAAACAAGAGGTTTAATTCTTCAAGCCATTGAGGCACTTAATTTACCTGTAGCTGGTGGAAGCCGGGGCTATTACATGATTGATGACGAAAAAGAATTACGAGAATACGTTAACAGCATAAATGGTAGAATTTCAGAAATGGAAAAAAGAAAAAACTTGGTCCAAAAAGCTTTTGAAACATACCATAAAATATGAGTAGGAATTCCGGGGACGGTTTACTGAAATTTAACCACGAACATGCTGACGGACAAGCCTCAGATGTTCATGTGTGTTATGGATAAAAAAAATAAACTCTGGGTATAAAATGACATACGATGACATTGTGCAACATTGTGAAAAATTACATTACCGAGATAAACTGCGTTTGGCTCAACTTCTTCTTCAAACTGCAAGAAAAGAAGAAGAATTACAAAACCCTCAGAAAAGAAACAACATTAAAGCAGGTAATCCAAAAGTTGTGTCGGAAGAACCCACAAATGACATAAATTCAATCCAATATGTTATGGATCGCCTTGCCAAACTACGCCCATCAAAAAGGAAAACGCTCTTGAACTCAATTCGAGCTATGTATCAATTTCAAGGTGCTATCTCAGAAGAAGATCAAGATATTCTCGTACAAAAACTTGAAAAAGCAAAATTCTTAAGAGTTGAAGATAATAATCGTGTAACCTATTTATAATCGTGGGTGACCCTATTTCTTCTTGTAATTCCGGGGACAGCCTACTTAAAACTCGAATTTGGCGAATTCGGAGGACAGTATATATAATCCCAACAACAAAATGCTGACGGGTAAACTGCAGATTTTTCGAGAGGACGGCGAGGAAGGGGTCACATCTTGATTAGTGATTAACACGACTTAATCACTAATCAAGATGTGACCCCCATTTTTTACTCAAACCGGGTATGCCGGTTCTTACTTCTGGACAACATTCTCTGCTGCAGGCCCTTTAGGACCCTCAACAACATCAAAGGTTACCCGTGCACCTTCTGCTAAGGATTTGAATCCCTGGGATTGAATTGCGGTATGGTGAACAAATAAATCTTTGCCGCCATCTTGTTCGATAAAACCAAAACCTTTTGCATCGTTAAACCATTTTACTGTTCCTTCAGCCATCTTGTATTACTCCTTTGTAATCAGTTCCTTTAATGGAACCACTTTATTATATTGTCGACGCATCCTTTGATGCGTCGACGGGTCGTCTGGGTATCCAGACAAATCTGTTATGGACGAGCTGTCCTGCTTCTGTTGGTTGCCAAGGAAAAAACACTGCTGTGCTGGCTTCTACCTCGCCCACCTGAAGACGGTTTCTTTCCTCTCGGCTTTGGTCGTGAAAAGTGTTCCTTTTTTTGTTCAACCACAGTCTCGTTAGGGTCCGAGGGAAACCCTGGGGTTACTTGTCGACGCATCTTTTTTCCCAGACAGTGCTCTATGCGTGAAATTATTTTGATGTCTTCCTGACCGGCAAAAATAAATGCCTGACCCGCTCGTTCCGCCCGTCCGGTCCGTCCTGTACGGTGGGTATAAGTTTCGGGTGTATCCGGGACATCATAGTTGATGACATGGGAAATCCCCTTCACATCAATTCCCCGGGCAGCAATATCGGTGGCCACCAGGATCTTGAATTCACCGGTTTTAAAACCGTTCAATGCCTCCTGCCGTTTCAGCTGGGAAAGATTGCCTTGAATTGAAGCTGCTTTATACCCCGCTTTTTGTAATAATAGGGCCAGACTTTTTGCCTTGTGTTTGGTTCGGGTAAAAACCAGCGTACTCTTCATTTCCTCTTCTTTAATAATGGTCTTAAGCAAAGAGGTCTTCTGTTCTTTTGCAACTTGAAACAGGACATGCGAAATTGCGAGAACCGGCTGTGTATGATTAATTTGTACAGTTACCGGATTTATCAATATATTTTCCGCCAAGTGACGAATTTCTTCAGGCATGGTGGCAGAAAAAACCAGGGATTGACGTTTCGTGGGTAGCTGCTTGATAATCCTGCGGATATCAGGTAGAAATCCTTTGTCAAACATATGGTCTGCCTCATCAAGGACCAGCATTTCAACAGCTTGCAAAGAAAAAGACCGATCATTAAGAAGGTCCAGCAATCGACCCGGGCAGGCAACAATAATTTCCACGCCACTTCGGATTGCTTTAATCTGGGGGGGCTTGCCCACACCACCATAAATGGAAATACTTCGCAACCCGGTTTTTTGTCCCAGCTTGCTGATATCTGCATGAATCTGTTCTGCCAATTCCCTTGTGGGTGCTACGATCAACGCCCGCACTTTTTTTCGAGGACCATTCAGCAGTCGCTGAAGAAGGGGTAGTACAAAAGCTGCTGTCTTTCCAGTCCCGGTCTGGGCCAGACCAAGGATATCTCTACCTTCGAGTATTGGAGGAATAGCCTCTTTCTGAATCGGGGTGGGAAGTGTATAGCCACAGGCAGCGATGCCGGCATCTATCGTAGGGTCAAACTTAAAATTTTTAAAACTCATTAATACTCCTATGTATTCCGTAATGATCTTTCTGGTTATTTTCCTGATTGAAAGATCTGCGGATTCATTAGAATCCGTTTATTATTCTTTTATTTAGTTTTATGGGAAATGATCGAATGATTATACTCATGGCGCCAAAAGCAATCGGTAGATCACCGCACGAGTTAATAACTGTCAAGACATGATAGGGGTTTAGACTATAAAATGTCATTATCGTTTCTCCTGTTTATGGAATCAGCAGAAACTTCGGCGGTAACAAGCTATGTTAACGAGAAAACCTTTGAAGGAAAATTTGATTCTATCTAAATATGGAAAGCATATTATACATGACCGTGTAGAAATTGCAATAGCATAATAGGGTTGAATTGTATTTGATGGGGCTATGCTTTGTCCTCTTCAAACAGTCGTTCAACTTCCGGGGGCAGATCCGGCGGCTCCAGGGTGACGGTTCTGCCTTTATCCTGGAACTTGAGGAAATAGGCGTGCAGGCCCATGGCGTCGAACTGCTTTTGGTTTTTTAAGAATTCAATGGCTTTGGGGGAGCCGTATCGGGGATCGCCCACGACCGGATGCCCTGCCAGTTTGGCGTGGCGCCGGATCTGGTGCTTGCGGCCGGTGAACAATTCAATGTCCAGAAGGGTATAATGGAGGGAGTGGTCCAGGACCCTAAAGCAGGTCAGGGCCTCGACCCGCTTTCCCCGGCCCCGGGGATCGGTTCTGCCGCCGGCGGATTTGGTCAGGGGGATATCCCAGGTGCCCCGGGCCTGGTCCGGATGGTCAAAATGGCCGTGGACCAGGGCTTTATAGCGTTTTGTCACCTTTCCTTCTGCAAAAAGAGCCGAGAGGCCGGCCAGGGTGTCCCGGGCCGTGGCCACTAAGAGAAGTCCAGATGTCTCCTTATCCAGGCGGTGTACGGGCTGGAGTATTTCCGTGCTGCCCGGGCCCAGTTGCTTTTGAAGTCCTGATATCAAATCCCTGCCAGGATCGTTATGGACACTGATGTCCCCGGGTTTTTCCAGGCAGATCCAGCCTTGTCCCTGTTCGATGATTTTGATTTTTTCTTCCATGGCTGTCCATCCTATCCCATTTTGGGCCGGGGGTCAAAAGGCAATGACGGGCAGGGGCAACTGCGGAATTCCAGGTGGCCTGAACCCGGTGCCGGAATGGATGGCATCGCCCATGAACCGGGGTGAACGTTATTTTGTCGGAGTCGTGAATGGGGGGGCACATCTTGACTATTGATTAGGTCACGTTAATCACTAATCAAGATGTTACCCCCATTCCTCTTCTGCAACGATGGGGTTAATATCTTTATTGCTTTGCAAAAAGATATTTCTTGTTTTACAAAACGACAGCAATCTTTTTGTAATGGTGGGTTAAATGGAGAACTAAAAAAGTGAAAACTATTACCTTTTTCAATAATAAAGGAGGAGTTGGAAAAACAACGTTAGCTGTTAATCTTGCTTCTTATTACAAAATACATTTAGAAAAAAAAATTTTATTTATGGATTTAGATCCTCAAGCAAATTCGACACAAAGTGTGCTCGCTGAAGACAAATGGCTTGAAATCTACGGTCCTAATAATGTTCGACATTCAATTTTTTATTTTTTTGAGGATATTCTTGCCGGAGACTCAAATATAAAAGAAGGAAACATTTCAATCAATCAATCAGATTCTCGTTATAGTTTTGACCTAATTCCGGGGCATCCCAAGCTGTCTTTCATTGAAGATATTTTTAGTGACGCTTGGAATAAATGCTCTGCTGGTGATCTCGGGGGCTTTAGAAAGAGTAATTGGTTAAATTCCATTAAAAAAAGATATATAGATTCTTACGATTATTTATTCATTGATCTTGGGCCTTCTTTAGGGGCTTTAAACAGAACGGTATTGTTAAATACGGATTATTTTATTACTCCGATGGGGGCGGATATTTTTAGTATTTTAGGGATAGATAATATTTCTTCTTGGATGGAAGATTGGCAACGTCTTTATAATACAGGGATCTCTAACCTAAGAACTAAATATTCAACTGAAGAATATTCAAAAATGGTTTGTAAGTATAATCTTAATGATGAGCCAGCTCTAACTACAAAATTTATAGGTTTTTCTATTCAACAATATGTGACAAAAATGTTTGCAACTGGCCGGCGGCCAATAAAAGCATATGATGAAATAATTTCACAAATGCCTTCTAAAATAGTTAACCAATTAAAATCTTTTATAAAAGAAACCCTTACCGAAGATGATTTATTATTAGGTGATATCCCTTTTCTCTATAGTATTGTTCCTTTGTCACAAACGAACAAAGTGCCGATTTTTAATTTGGAGTATAAAGATGGATTAAGAGGGAATCAAAAAAATGGCGTAGAAAAATATTTATCTATGATGAAAAAAATTGCGAAAAAAATTAACGATAATATCGGTATTGATAAATGATTGTTTGGCCTGAAAATTTAATTGAAGAGTTGGCATATAAAAGAGCTTTATTCGTTTTGGGTTCTGGTGTCTCAGCGACATCTCAAAATGAAGATGGGAAAAAACCTAAAACATGGTCTGCCTTTTTAGAAGATGCAAAATCATTAATGGTAAATAAAAATTGCGAAGTTGATTTTGTTGATAAAATGATCGCTGAGAAAAATTTCTTGATGGCCTTACAAACGATTTATGCGGACTGTGATTCAGGCGTGTATTCGGATTTTTTAAAAAAAGAATTTACTCGTCCCAAATTTCAACCATCTGCAGTACATCAAGCTATAAAAGAAATTGATTCAAAAATTGTAATTACAACTAATTTTGATAAAATTTACGACAATCTATGCGCTGAAGATGGTTTTGTTATATGTGATCATAAGGATACACAAAAAATTGTTTCTAATATAAAATCTCCAGAGAATGTAATTATAAAAGCCCATGGTAGCATAGACGATGTGAATTCAATTATTTTTACAGGAGAGCAATATTATACCTCCAAAAAGCAACACCCTGAATTCTATAAATTATTAGAAGCCTTGTTTTTAACGCACACCGTTATTTTTTTAGGGTACAGCCTAAGTGACCCAGATATAAATTTAATTTTAGAAAATATTATTAATTCTAGCAGTACAACGAATCCTCATTATGTGGTTGTAAAAAAAGGGACTCCAAAACAAATACAGAAGCATTGGAAACGAACTTACAATATCTCTTGTTTAGAGTATGGGCCATCATATGAGGATTTTGAAGAAAATATAATAGAACTTAAAACTCAAGTTCTTAGTTTGAAAGAATCCAGAAGAATACCATAAAGAATCCGTATTCTTTAAAAAATGAGTTAAGTGACATCCCGGCCCGGATGATAAACTAATGGTTTATGCCAATGAAATAGCTTTGTATGAAAGTTACATTTTTATCAGGAATATGATAAATTGATCCGAATTATTTGGCCTTTGGATTTTTGGGGAGATTAAAAATAATTTTCACTGGCTATACAAATAACGCCTAACTGGATCATTCGACAGATAGGGAGGGCTTACACAATATATTAAAGAGTAAAAAAATACCTTGATGATCGAAAAAGATTTTGAAATCCCCTTCATTGCAGACCTTGCACGTCGTGAGAAACAAATTCAACAAAATTACCGCCCAATTATTGCTGTCCATAAATGGTTTGCCAGACGTCCCGGAACATTGTTTCGTGGGCTTATTTTATCTGAATTTTCCGAAAAACCCCTTCAGGAGGTGTATTACACCGCCAATAATTTTCCAGGGCTTCATATTGCAGATCCCTTTATGGGAGGGGGTATCCCTGTTCTGGAGGCTAATCGTGTGGGTTGTGATGTCACAGGGTTTGATATCAACCCCATGTCATATTGGATTGTAAAACAGGAAATTGAACATCTTAACCTGGATGATTATTCTGAAGCAGCCAATCTGCTTTGCTATAATCTTGAAAAGGAAATTGGACATCTTCACAAAACTGAATGCACCCTCTGTGGCTCTCAAGATGCCCATGTAAAATATTTTTTGTGGGTGAAAGTCATACCTTGCAAACAATGTAGAAAGGATATGGACCTATTTCCCGGGTATATGCTTTCGACTGGTTCCCGGCATCCCAAATATGTATTTGTGTGTCCTGACTGTGGAAAATTAACCGAAACTGAAGACAAAAAAAATCCAGGCAAATGCTGCCACTGTTCCTTTACATTGACCCCAAACGGTCCTGCCAAAAGAGGTATTTGCAAATGCCCTGAATGCAGTACTGAAAATCGTTTTCCGGATTCAGGCCTGGGGCCCCCCAGGCATCGCCTGTATGCCATGGAATATCATTGCCCTATCTGTAAGCCGTTGCATAAGGGCCGATTTTTTAAAACACCGGATAGAGTAGATATTGCAAAGGTTGAAGAAGCGTCAGAACGTTTATCCAGTATAGACCCAAGATATATTCCTGAATCCAAAATTCCGAGTGGCGATGAAACAAATCGCCTGCATCGATGGGGATACACCTATTACCGTGAAATGTTTAACCACCGGCAGCTTCTTGGTCTTGAAATTTCCGCCCGGCTTATTGCCCATCAACCTAACGAAAGGGTACATAATGCTCTGGCAACAAATCTTTCTGACTTGCTTCGTTATCAAAACATGTTATGCCGCTATGACAGCCGGGTTTTAAAATCCCTTGATATCTTTTCCATCCATGGATTTCCAGTTGGGCAGATTCAGTGTGAATCAAATTTTCTTGGCATCATGACTCCTGGCCGTAGCATGTGTATCGGCAGTGGCGGGTGGGCAAATATCATAGAAAAATTCAAAAAGGCCAAAGCTTATTGTGACCATCCCTTTGAAGTTAAAGTTCAAGGCAAAACAAAAAAGGTGATCCCTATCAAGGGAGAATGGATCGGAGATCACTTAGCTATAAATGCTACAACTCCACAAAGACGGATTGACATTTCATGTAAGGATGCCGGGGTATCTAATCTTCCAGATGACTCACTGGACGCTGTTTTTACTGATCCACCCTATTTCGGCAATATCCAGTATGCTGAACTCATGGATTTTTGTTATGTCTGGCTGAAAAAGATAATTGGAGGGATCTGCCCAGCATTTAGAAACGTTTCAACGCGATCACCAGATGAGCTAACAGGAAATATGAACATGGGTCGTGGCCTTGATCATTTCACACAGGGCATATCCAAGGTTTTTCAAAAAATGTCCACAGCACTGAAACCGGGCTCTCCTTTGGCGTTCACTTATCATCATAATAAAATTGATGCCTATTATCCAATAGCTGTGGCTATCCTGGACGCAGGGCTGACCTGTTCCGCATCCCTTCCTTGCCCTGCTGAAATGGGAGGCTCCATCCATATTAATGGTACGGGTTCATCCATCATCGACACCATTTTTGTTTGCCGGACAACGGGTGTCATGCAAGGAAAATGGCTCGCAACGTCTCCCGAAGAGCTTGCTGAAATTGTTAAGCAGGATTTGAGTCTTCTCAAAGCAGGGAATGTAAATCCGACCCGGGGTGACATTCGGTGTGTTGCCTACGGACATCTCATTCGCCATGCTATCTGGAATTTGCGGCATAACTGGGATAAAACAAAACCAATTGTAACACGCATTGTAAAGATCATGGATTGGATTCGATTATTTGGCGGATGGACTGAAGTTGAGAAATTCATAGACATACCAGGCAAAGAACAATCAAAGGAAAATTTTTTGTTCTCTGTTCAGGAAACTCATTCTAATTATGGAGATAAAAATGTTGATGTTCCCTTTTAAGGCAACCCTGGAAGAAATCAATAAAGATCCTGAAAGCTATGTTGATTCCATTTTTTCATGCCTGGAGTCAGAGTTTCTTGTTATGCCAAAGGGCGCAGGGTTTGTTGAATACCCCGCTTTTGAGATAGGATATGAATCACTTAAAGCAGCCACCAGTGGATTTTCAATGCTTGATCCTGTCAAGATTTATCCCGTAACGGTTTCTAAGCCAATTTCCATCATTGTGCTTCGCACCATGCTTGGATTTACACCTCCGGAATGGGGGTATGTTACGACCCAAAAAACAGGCGTGGCGGTTTCCCAGGGATTTATTCGTTCTCTGGATCGGAAGATCAGGATGGCACCGGATGTGGAACTGAGCGCAAACGGTGTGACAAAAAAAAGAGTGGAAGCAATGGTTCAAACGGCATGCCAATTGCTTTCCGCAGGGGTACCCGAAGTCAACGAGGCTCAACTGCATAGACTAAATAAAGCAGACACAAGAAATGGTATTTCAAGCATCAAAAATCTATCCCAGATTGGAGCACCCTATGCTATGTTATTGTATGAGCGATTCCTTGGTAGACCTTTTGCCGGACACCGAGATTCGGTAAGTGATATCATTGGAGACAGTCTGGAATCTGCGATCGAAGAGGTCTTGGCCGTTGCTGGTGTCAGTTTCCGTAAAACCAAACGAGCGGAACGTATTGAAGGCTTTGACCAGACGCCTGATTTCATAATACCCAGTGAATTTAATCCCCAGATTGTCATAGAAGCTAAAATAACAGAAGATGATGGTACGGCGCGTGATAAGGTCACCCGCATTCAACATCTTGGCGAGTTAAGTCTTGCCGGAAGATCTCTCAATAATCCCAAATATGAAGTTATTGCTTGTATTGGAGGACGCGGTTTTGGGGTTCGCAGGGAAGATATGAAAAAAATGCTTTTGGCCACAAGGGGAAAAGTTTTTACTGCAAAGACCCTGGAGTATCTTGTGGAATGTACTGAAATTAAAAAATATAAAGCGATTCAATAAAGTATGAAAAATATGGCCTTCCCAATATTCATGAAGCGAAAACACGAAAGAAAACCTTGGAGCAAATTTTTTCGCGGTCTGTCAGTGGCAATATAAAATGGGTCGATATTGAATTTTTATATGAAACACTCCCCCTAAAAAAGGGAATAGTATTCCATTGGTTTTATGGCTTTTTGTTCCACAACACTTTCATTACTGTTACAAGTTGAAGGTATCAGATCAATAAAATTATCTCTTTTGGATAACAATTCAAGTACAGAAAGCAACTTTTTAAATCATCAGCGGCGGTCGGTTTATACTATAAAAGTTTTATATATAGTATTCCAGAAAACTAATTTGACTGTATAACTATCTTAATTTAAGCAACTTTTAAATCATTGTAAAATCCAAAAAGTTTGAGAATGTCTTTTTTTCGACCGAAATACCGCAAAAGAGCCTCTT
>Ga0209467_1000460_pt1 | contig 57878 bp, 49 predicted proteins | sample Higcelwee11metaG_FD_187175 | JGI IMG/M metagenome (GOLD analysis project Ga0209467, IMG submission 187175) | Freshwater pond sediment microbial communities from the University of Edinburgh, under environmental carbon perturbations - High... | ecosystem: Environmental > Aquatic > Freshwater >... | reverse complement strand
GGCTTCTCCATCCGCTGTCGGGATGCCCTTCATGCCTTAAAAACCCCGGGGGTTTGGGGGCAGCGCCCCCGCCAGTTACCAAGTTAAATCGGATGCCACTTTTTCCGATTCCCGGTGAACCAGCACAACAACCAAAGTGCTGAATTGGCCATCTTGCTCGATGGCAAATGCTTGGCTAGTTGCCCGCTCGACGCGCAAGCGATCTCCTCGGACACGGAGCGGCAAGTTGAGTCGGCCGCCTTCGAGACCGCCAGAAAATATCCTCATTTGAAGTATTGGTCGTTCATGAGCGAACTGCATGGCTGGTTTCCCCAGCTTCCCCCCGACGAGCTGATAAAAATCCTGGCCGCAGTTTCGCGCGGGGTGAAAAAAGCTTCGCCCGACGCCGTGGTGATGCAAGAGGGCGGCCCCGCCAACATGAGTTCTGAGCTTGGGATAAGAGTTGTTGGCGAGGAGCTTAGCGCCGCGAACAAAATCAAGGCGCATTTTGACGCCGTTGGCGTGCATCCCTATCGGCAGACGCCTGAAAGCCCCGATCTTGACGCCGACACGAAAAACTTCCTCGCCATGCTTGAGGCGAACGGTTACGGCGCTGCGCCTGTTCTGTGGGAGGAGGGGAATTATTTCCCCCCTTACTATCTGCCGGAATTAAAGCTGAACGCCCATAACGGCGCGGCCTCGGCGGATCACTGGGCGCGCATGACCCCGCTTTCCTATGACCTGGGATGGGGCGAAAAGATCGCCGCGGCCTACACGGCCCGCTACAATTTGGTCGCGCTGAAATATGCGGACAGGGTAAAGCTCTCGGTCATGTGGATAAGTCCCTATCTGTTCCTCGACGATTATTACGTTCCGTTCGCGTCGTTGAAATCCTGTAACACCTTAGGCGATTTGTTGGGCGACGCAAAATATATATGTGACGCAAGTTTCGCCCAGCAGACAAGGTGCTATGTTTTTGAGGACGGTAAGCAACGGCCTGTCGCCGCGTTGTGGTCGCACATCAGCGCCGTTGACCACGGCGAACAAGCCGCTCCCGACGCCTTCGTGAAATTCAACGGTTTCGAGCCGGAACTCTTCGGCCTCGCAGGAGACAAATTCACCGCCCGGAAAACTAAAGACGGCGCAAGCATCATTCCCGTCAGCCCTTTTCCCCTTTTTATAAGAGGGCCAAAGGGGTCGCTTGAGTTGATGAAGTCCGCGTTGGACGACACGGTCATGACCGGCTCCGCCGGAACGCTGAAACTTGCGGCGCATCCAACCACCGCCTTAAGCGTGGCGCTAGACATCACCAACACCGTTTCCCGCGAATGGATCGGGGACATTTGCGTCAATGGCAAGAAACAGAGCCTTTCGCTTCAGGGAAAGTCTGATAAAAACGTTGAAGTACCACTGCTGAATAAAATATCATATTCGCAAATCGACGCTTTGAAGCTTGCCGTCGAGATCTCGCCTAAAGGAAATCCGACGACAAAAGAGGATATTTCCTTTCCTGCTTTCGCTGTGAAAAAAGTGGTGAAACCAATCACCATCGATGGTGACCTTGACGATTGGAGCGGCATTCCCGAATTGCGGCTTGGCCAGTCTGGGACGTGGTTCAAGGTCGCCTGGGACGCCGATTTCCTCTACTTGGCTGCCTGCGTCGTCGACGACCAGTTTTCCGCCTCGGATTCCCTCCCCGTGGCGCAAAGATACACGATGGATTCCTTTCAGGTATATATTGATTGCACCGGCGACAACCGACTGAACAAGGACGACAATCTCAATGCGACAAGTTACAACTTCGACTTTTTTCCGGCGGCGGACGGCAAGACGTTGACCGCCTATCGTAGACATCGGCCCTCGCATCAGTATTGCGGTGGCTTGGCGGCGCCTCCGCCCAACAGCATCGAGCCAAACATCAAGACGGCGTTCAAACTGACGGAAAAAGGGTATGTCTATGAAATCGCATTCCCCAAATGGTATATCCAGCCAATGCTCCTTGAGCCAGGCAAAAGCGTCGGCTTCGGGATCACGGTCAACGACACCGACAACAATGTCAGGAGATCATGCCTCAGTGTTATTCCCGGCAAGGGTTGCTTCGGCAATCTCAGTCGCTTGCCAGTGATGCTGTTGACAGAATGACACAAGCCTGAAGATAATACGCTTAAAAAGCCTCAGGGGACACGCCCCTGGGAGTTTTGGTTCACATCCGTTTGCAGTTTGTTCATCGGGGGCCGGCGGGGCGGTGCTTGACGCAGGACTCCAACACGCATGTCCGGCATTTCATGATCGGATCTTCGGCCTTGCAGGCCTCGGCGACCATGTCGATGGTGATCTCGCCCTTCGGGACTTTCACGTTGGTGTTAAAAACTCCGGAGGCCTTGGAGCGCTGGTCGTAGTCCAGCTCGGCGTCGGTGATCAGGCAGATCACCCGCTGCCGCGGGCAGTGCTCCTTGGCCAATAGCGCACCGCCTGGTCGCCGAGCTCCTGTGCGGCGACTGGGGCAAGCTGCGGCGCAAGGCGAAAATCAGCGGAACCATTCCTCGGAGATGAACGTCGCGGCGGGGAAGCCGGCGCTGTTGAACAAGGTCGGCGTCATTCCGCCGTCGTGCAGGTAGAGGACATGCTTGGGCTCTTTGACCGCCGCAGCCTCGCAGACGACGGTGTCGCCTACGATCTTCGCTTTGGCGGGGAAATACTTCTTGTCTTCCCCCGCGATCGCGAATTCGGCGAGCTCGCCGCGCGCCACGAGGGGCGCCTGCAACTTTTTGAAATGGACGATCACCTCCCTCCCGCGGTATTCGGCATGGTCGAACAACGGGCCTTCGGCCACGAGATTCGCATAGCCGTGAAGTTCGCGGAACGCTAGCTGCGCCAGACGCCGTCCGAGTTCTTGCTTGTTTTTGGGATGGATGTTCTTGGGATCGCCGATGTCGATGGCGACGACCATTTTCGCGTTCGGGACGGCGTCGAGGGTCCGGCGCTGGGCGTCGCGGATTCTACCCCCCGCGTTGTCGTACGAAGGTGAAGGTCCGCATCCCGGCAGTTGGACGAAATAGAACGGGAAGTCGTATCCCCAGCCTTTACGCCACGCGTTGATGAGCTCGGGGAACTGGGTGACATACTTCGCGACGTCGGCGGGGTAGGCGTTCGATTCACCTTGATACCACAGGACGCCCCTAATCTGAAACGGGAAAAACGGGACGACCATCGAATTGTACGCCTTCCCTGTCATGTTGCTTGGCCAAGTGGGGACATGGACAACCGGCATGCATGCCCAATCGTTCTCAAGCGAAACCGCGAGTTCGGGATGCCCCGCGGGATAAAGACGCATCGGCTCTCCGCCGCGGAAACCTCCGTCGCCGGTAAGGTCGCCGACGAAAACCATGAGCTTGTTCTTGCCCGCTTTCACCAGTTTGCCAGGAACCCGGTAGTGGCGCGGCGTTTGCCAGCTGTCGCGTTCGCGCTTGGCGAGCGACCCGGAACTGCCGACCAGCTCGCCGTTGAAATAGCTGCGGTCGGTTTCGTCGATGATCCCCAGATCGAGTTGGAGTTCCTTGCCGGCCCAATCCGCCGGAAGATCGACCCACAGTTTGAAGGCCGCGTAGCCGTCGAAATTCGGATTGAGCGTACGGACGCGTTCCCATACTGTCGGAAGATGTATCATGTGCGACCACCAGGAATCGCTGTGCCGCGGGCTTGCCGCGTCCTGCTGTTTGGCGATATCCGCCTCGAAGGCGTAGCAGGCGCGCAAGGCCTCCTGGCATTTCGTGACTTCCGCAAGCTGCACTTGCGCTTTTTTCTCCTCCGCGGGCGTGCGTTCGATCTTGCCGGGGATCCAAGGTTCGATACGCGATCCACCCCAGGCGGACTCGATCACCCCGACGGGGATTTTCAGGCCTTTGTGGAGCTCGCGCCCAAAATAATAGGCAGTGGCGGAGAAATCGCGGGCATTGACGCCGTTGCACACCAGCCATGGCCCGGCGACTATCGGCTCCCGGACCGGTTGGTCCCAGGACAAGCGGGGGACGTTGAACAGCCGGATCTGAGGATAATTGTTCGCCTCTGGCGCCTCGTCGGCCCAGAACTGCGCTTCGCTGGCGGGGAAGTCCATGTTCGACTGCCCGGAGCAGAACCACACTTCGCCGACAAGAATGTCATTGAAATCCCATGTCGTGTCTTTGCCCGCGATTTGGAGCCGGTGGGGGCCGCCCGCCGGCCTGGGGCTGAAGCGAGCCTGCCAATAGCCGTCCGTTCCCACGGTGGTGGAGGCGCGCTCGTCGTCAAACGCGAGTTTCACCACTCCGCCAGGCTCGGCGGTTCCGTATACCACAAGCGGACGATCGCGTTGGAACACCATGTGCGAGGAGTAGAGTTGCCCCGGCACGACCTTGGTGGCTGTCGCCTCGCTGAAATCCTCTCCGGCGAAAATTGGGAGGCATGCGAAGCACACAAGCGCGAGTAGTTTATTCATGGATGACTCCTTTGATGATAGGTTGACATTATTGTTTCGTGGCGACGGGCAGGGAGGTTCCGGAATCAAGCAGTTCGCACTGGAAATTCCAGCTGTCGGCGCCGCCCGTGACACGGGCGACCACCTTGTTGTCTCCCCTTTCAAGCTTGACCGGTATAGCGAATTCGCAGGAGACGGGAGCGCCGCGTTTGCGGTGGCTTGAATCGAACACGTCCGCTCCGTTGACGGAGAGCCGTAGGCCATAGTCCGCCCCGCAAACAAGTAGAATGCCTCTCGGAACGTCCGTCGTCAGGGTGAAAGAAAGATCGCAGAACGAGTTGTTCATCCCGAAATGACGGGCTAAGTCGAACACGCCGTTGACGCCCCGCAGCGTTTTCCCTTCGACGCTTGACGGAAGCGGCGCATGGAATTCCGGCCCATTCCAATTACCTTTCAGGTGGAGCGCGGGGGACACGGTCACCGCGTCGAGCGGCCTTGTGACCGGAACGATGGTCATGTAGGCGTAATCACCCTCAGGAACTGCGAGCGGCGCATCTGGAGCTAGGAGGATTTCGGCGACAAAGACGGGCAACCCGGCGTCCAGGGTCCGGCTGAATATCGTGTTTTCCACTCGCAACGTGTCGCACCGAGTTGCGGCGAGAGCCAAAGTCATACGGTATTTCCCCGCCACCTGGACTGGCGGAACCATCTTGTGGCCCCGCTCGACTCGCGCGAAGGGATAGGCCCAGCCGTCCATTGCGACGCTTTCCGTCGGCTTGTCGAAGCATTTGCTCAAGCTTTCTCCGAAGATCGAATCGGGAGGAGGAGGCAACGTGCGGCATCTCACGGGAGCGTCGTCGACCGGCGGTTCGATCGGCTCGCTCGACCATTCCACGACCGAGATGCCGTAAGGCTCCAGTTCGAGTTCCAAACGACCGCTATCTGAATCCGAAAGGGATTTCCGCTCGATCAGGTCGTAACGGTGATATTTCCCTTTTGGCAATGAGAACGAGCAGACCGCCCGATTATAGGTCGGCGTGTAATTGAACAGCGTCGTGTACCAACTGTTGCCGCGGCGCCTCAGCGCACCGTAAATATTGTCGCCGCTGATCATGAGACGTGGCTGTACGCCCAGCGGTTCCAGCGCCCGCGTGATTTCGTTTGGGAAAGACGCGGAGCACCAGTTGTTGTCAACTTTGCGTCCCGGATTTCCGTTGAGGCGGCAAGGGGCGGGGGCCAGCACCTGTACATTTCCCTTGCCGACGCGGAAAGTTCCCGTTTTCTGTTTTGGGATGTGGAGACTTTCGGCGAGCGCATACTGTTTTTGGCTGCCGGGCGAATATTTTCCCGACTCGGGGAACATGAGCAGCGTCCCGCCGTTTTCCACATATGCGGTGATCTCAGCGACGAAGTTGCTGTCGAGGGCGCGGCCACCGAGCTCGAACACCACCGGATATTTTTTCCAGTCGACCTCGCGGGTGCGGTCGGTGAAAGCGTCGACGTCATAGCCACCCGCTTCGAGCATGGCCATTATTTTCGACTGTTCCCGGTGGCTATCGCGAAGCTGGGGATTGTTCAAAAACGGGTCGAGCATCTGCTGCGTGTAGTTGTAGACGACCGCGAGCGCGGGGCCGTCCGCCTTTGCCTTGTTCAAGCGGTCAAGGGCGTGACGGTATTCGAAACAGCCGTAATCAGGGCCGGGCCCGTTCTTTATGCCACCCGCTTGGATCCAAGTGTATCCTGTCGCCCCTTCGCGGAGAATCTCGAACATCCCGTATTGGTGGGTCGGAACGTCGGCGGGGGTGCCACCGGTCTCCAGCGTGTAGGGGATGTCGAGCTCGCGTCTGGCCGTTCCTAGATACATCTGGGTGTTGCTGCCCGGCAGCGCGGTCTGATGGAAACAACCGCCGTTGGCGGCGATCACGCGCCGCGCGACGTCGAAGTCGTTGCCGATCTTGCCCAGTTGGTCGACTCCGCCGCCGTAGAAGGAGCTTGGATTCATGTCCGGTTGCACGCGGTTGAGCATGGCGCTGCTTTGTCGCTGGCCCTCTTCCACCTCGTGACTACGGAAATTCATGAAGTCGAACCATACGGGCCGCAGATCAGGGCAACGTTCGGAGGGTTGGGGAAGCTCGATCTCGTCGAACGACGCATACCGCGTCCCGTCGCGCTGGTTCACTTGTGGCAGGGTCAAGTTGCGGGACTTCTCCAGATATCGCTGAAACGAACGGCGGGCGGAAGCGCTGTAATCGAGCAGCACGAAATCCTGATTGCTTTTGGCGTTGTAGAAAGCGTCGCCGCCGCCAGCGTTCCACGCCGCGTAGGAGACGACCGCCGGATGTCCCTTGGTCGCGGCGGCAAGGGCGACCATCGCCCGGCGGGCGGCGTCCGCGGTGGGGCCGCGGTACGGGATGGCGAGAAAAGCCCCCTCCTTCAACGGACCTTTGTTGGAGACCATGCTGTCTTGCCGATAACGCTGTGGTATGCTGTCTCTGGAACCGGTCATGAATTCGATCCGGACTCCGAGTCCGCACGATTCCGCCATGTCGAGCATTGGTTTGAGAAATGAAAAATCATATTGCCCCGACTCGTTTTCCACGAGCCCCCATAACACCCGCAATTGAATGAAGTTGCAGCCCTGCTCGCGGAGTCGCGGCAGATTCCATAAGCCGCTGTTTGAGTCGAGTCCGGTCTGCTGGATGACGCCCATGGCCGCGGTTCCGTCCCGCAACGCGGTCCGCCGCAGGCCAAGTTCCTTCGGCGAAAGCGCGGTGATCATGTATTCCCGGAGCTCCTTTCCGTTCAGGGCGAGCGTCGGGACATGGTGGCCTTCCGTGAGTTTGCCAATAGTCACGGGGATCGTCCTGGTCTCGTCCGGCGACAGCTCGACGCTGCCTTTGGAGCGCTCCTGCCCATCGACCGTCAGCGCGTAGTCGATTTTTCGCGTGGCTTCGGGATCGAAGTTGTGAAGGATAATTTTTCCGTCGCAGGGCATGTCCGTGGCGCAGAGGTACCGTGCCGGGACAAACCGCCCCCCGATGACGCCTTTCGCCTCGATCCGGATGTTTTTGGCGTATAGGGCCACCGTGTCCAGCGGATAGGCGAGGACCGAGCCTGGACGTGGCGTCAGATCGCGGAGGACCTTGCCGTCACGGTCCGTGAGACGTATGTCGCGGTATTCGACCGTCGTGCCGCCTTGGCGCGAGCCGTGGAATCCGCCCAGGGCGCAGACCTCGTCGACGCGCCTTCCCGCTCCCGCCGAAAGATCGACGCGTTGCGAATGCCACTGGCCTTTGTCGGCTCCAAGATTGACGATCATGGAATTGACGCAGTGGCGCGTCCGCGACAGGTCGAAGCCGAAATAGTCCGAGGCGCTACCAGGAGCCACCCTCGCGTCGAAACACAGGAACGTTCCCGCCGGCACGGCAAAGGATAAATCCGGGGGATTGATCGCCACGTAAATGAAATCGCTGACATTCGGCCGCGGCGCGTTAAGTGTTAGTTTCACCACGTCGGCATCCCCCCAGGCGGTCGATAAAACGAGAAGGCTTAGCGTCCGGATCAAGTTTTTCATGCGATGCTCCAGTTCACAGCCGTCCTGCGGACGGCGTTTTAGGTTTTAGGTTTTAGGCAAGAAGTTGAGGCCAAGGAAGGTGTTCTGGGCTGTTCAGTTCAACGAATGAAATACCAGGCGCCGTTGACATAGCCGTTCGCGTTTCCCCAGGGGCCGGGACCATCGCCCAGCGGGGGGAGGAAGCCTTTCCGTTTTGTGCAATGGCCGTCGGCGAAAAGGATGTTGCAACTTCCGCTGTGCCGGGGCTCGCTACAAGCTGGCGGAATCTCCTGTTCCCATGAGCCCAGGGCGTTCCTGACATCGTTGCCGTCAAACATCACCACGAGGGAGCTCGGACGCGTGAACAGGTGCTCTCTAGCCCCCCAGTACTGTTTGTCTCCATCCACATTTCCATTTCTGCTGTTGAGCGTGTAACTGCCGCACGTGTTTTTGTGCAACCCCTGCCAAGTCATGGGGTATATCTGCTCCGAATTCTCCGGACAACGCCAGATGCTCCAAGTTTTCGGCGTTGTGTATGGGGAACTGGTCTCGTAGTCGAAGCCGACGATTTTCGGGAAATAATTGCGCGCTAGCACCATCCAGCACGTCTCCCTGAATCCAGGTTTGGTGACGCCGTAAACGCCGTAAGGCGTCCAGGCGTCATGGTCGCTGGAATAGAGGGCGAGACAAACTCCCCACTGTTTGACGTTGTTGCCGCAGCTGGTCGCCCGCGCCATCGCCCGCGCCGTGTTGAGCGCGGGCAGGAGGATGCTTAAAAGGATCGCGATGATCGCGACAACCACAATCATTTCGATCAAGGTGAACCTCCCGCTTCTTTTTGCGGGAACACTCATTGTCGCGTTCATGATCATTTGAAAAGACCTCCTTGTTTCTGCTGACGACGGTCGATGAAACGCCCTCCGGTCACAATGCCGCGGATATCCGCATGCTCCTCCGTATAAAGCGTCATGAGGGCTTTCGCTCGGGCATACATGTTGAACCCGATGGTGGAAATGCCGTGTTCGGCGGCGAGCGGGGAATTGTCGTACCCGATGAACTCGCAGTTCTCAGGACGTGGAATCATCGAAAGGAGCCGCGCGCCGATCTCGTCGTTCGCGAACATGCAGAGCGCGCGTCCTGGAGCGGCGAGATAACGCCGTATTGTCTCCGCGGTCTTCGCGTCCATGAGATTCGGGCGCACCACGAAATCTTCCGTGTGCGGGGACATGTAAAGCGCGCGGATGTGTTCGAAGGGAATCCCGTGCCTCTCCGCGAAACGGCGGCAGACATTGGCGCGCGGATTGGCGAAATCGCCATGACATTCATTGGAGACGAAAAGGAAACGTTTGAACTCCATCCCTGAATAGTGCTGTTCCAGCGAGGACGCCAGAATCGGGAGCGTATTGACCGCGGTGTACGAGGTTCCAGGAAGCAGGAAGTCGCCAGCCACGTCGCGGCACGGCAAGTCTTGGAACGAGAGGATCACACGAATTCCCTTGTCCAACAGCAGCATATGAAGTTTTAGATACGGATAAGACGCGAAGGAGTCGGGAAGCGCGAAAACGACTTGGCGGATCCCGTTATTTATCAAAGACTCGTAAATTTTCTCAGGAGTCCAGAACCGCCAGTCGCCTTCCCGGAGATTGTAGACGACCATCCTCACGCCTTTCCGGAAGAAGACGCTTTCCGCCTCGTCGACCAGATGCCAGCGGATGTCGGAGCGGTTCGCCGAATCAGGCTTGTTGTTGGCGAGAATATACCCCAAACATCCGGCCATCCCTTCCCTTGAAGGAACCGGGCAGTGGGCGTCAAGCGTCCGTTTTAGAATCCTGCTTCCGGCGCGCCTGCTAAGGCGGATGTAGCCATCACTGTCGAGTTTTTCCAAGGCGCGGTAAACGGTGTTCTTGGACACACCATATTTCTTCATGATCTCCCGCCCGTAGGGGAGATATTCCATCTCCGGCGGCGCGGTCATGATGTCCCGGACCAGCGCTTGCCTCAGCCGCTCATACAGCGGCGTATGCCCGCCGTATTCCCCGGGGGCTGTCGTGTTGCTGCCGTTTTGGAAAGAAAGCTCCATCGCACGTCTCCTATTTCCTCATTATAGTGTAAATGGGGAGGCATGCAATCATGGCCGAAGAAATATCAGGGGAATATGTGGGGAATATAGGGCGCGCGTCCTTTCCGCCACCGTTGGCTGAAAAGGAGGACGCCCAGGGGCGTTGCGCCCCTGGGCGTCGGTGATGCGGTGTCGTTCAGCGGACCCCGGCGGGGCAGTGCTTCACGCAGGACTCCAAGACGCAAGTCCGGCACTTCATTATCGGATCCTTCGACTTGCAGGCTTCAGCCACCATGGCGATGGTGATCTCACCCTTCGGGACCTTCACGTCGGTGTTGTTGCCGATCATGCCCGGGCCTTCCTCGGAGCAGAGGCTGTAGCGCTTCGACCAGTCGCAGCGGTGCCGCGGGATGAGCGGGTACTTCACCTCCACCCCGCCGATGTCGAGCTTTGCCGTCTTGCCGCCCAAGGCGTCGACCGGGCACTTCTCGGCGCAGACCTTGCAGCCTTTGCAGACCCCGGCGGGTTTGGAGGGCTGGTCGTAGTCCAGCTCGGCGTCGGTGACCAGGCAGATCACCCGCTGCCGCGGGCCGTGCTCTTTGGTCAGCAACGCGCCGCTGGCGCCGATCTCGCCCAAGCCGGCGGCGACCGCCTCCAACGCCCCGCAACGCATGTCCGGCAACTTGCCGCGCGGCGAGTCGGTGTAGGAGCCAACTCCCAGCAGGTTCTCGGTGATCACGGACTTGTAGCCCATCTTGTCCAACGAGGTCGCCAGCTCCAAGGCGGCGAAGCGCAGCTCGTTGGTGGTCTGGTACTGGTGGAAGTTGTAGCAGCCGACCTGCTGGCTTTGCTCCAGCCCGGCGTTGCGGACCAACTCGTCGGGATAGTGCATCCCGAAGACCAGCACCGATTTCGCCCCGGCCACGTAGTCCTCCGGTTGGCGGATTTTGATGTTCTCCTGGACGATCTCGGGGATGAACGCGCCGTGGTAGGTCAGGCCTTTGTTGCCGTCGTTGATCGACTCCCCCAACTCCTTCTCGTCGACGACTTTCCGCAACTGCGCGGCGACCGGGACCAGCCGTTCCGCCGGGGTGACGCCGAACATGCTGACCAGGTTCTTCTCGGCCACGTTCTCCAGATGGCGGCGCAACGCCTTGCCGGAAAGTTTCGGCGCCGGGCGGGGGGCGGCGAGCTCGCCGTTGAGGCGGGCGGTGGCGTCCACCGGGGCGCTGGTGGCGATGACGCCGATCAATTGGTCGCGGCCGAACTCGGAGGTGACGAAGCAGCCGTTTTCCACCTTGCCCAAGTCGGTCATGGCGGCCAGCCACATGGGCAGTTCGTCGTTGAAGCCCCAGGCGGAACCGTAGGAGGCGGCGGTGTAGCCGTAGTCCTCGACCATACGGGCGAGGCGCAACAGCGCGAAATGGCGTTTGGCGGCGGCGGCGCCATAGGCGTCGCCCGACTTCTGCGGCAGCGTCCCCCTGTCCTTGAACTCTGGCGGGACTTGGAACGCGAAGGCGAGGACGGTCCGGACGCCGGGGGCTTCTTTGAGGGCCTGTTGTCCGGCCAACGTTTCGGCTTGGAGCGGGGCGACGGCGGCGAGCTCGAAGCCGAGCTCGACGGCGCGGGCGATGATGTCGTCGCGCATTTTGCGCAGCGTGGGCATGGAGTCGGGATAGCGTTGGTTGATGCGGTTCTGGGCGATCATCTTGTCGCGGCCGAAGCTGGGCTTCTTGCTGCGCAGGTGGGGCGGGACGCAGTATTTCTGGCAGACGCCGCGCTCATGGCCGCGGACGCCCTTGCTATGGAGCTCGTCGAGGATGACTTTCTCGTCGACATGCAGGCCCTTCTTGGTCAAGGTGTCGGAGTTGAGATTGAGGTTGAAGTGCTCGGCCCAGGCGCAACGCCAAATGTTCTTGTTGGCGTATTTGTAGGTCTTGCCGCCGATCTCGACGACATGGGGCTCCTTGGAGTTCAAGTCCATGCGCATGGCGCCGGAGGGGCAATGGCTGATGCACTCGCCGCACATGTCGCAGAGCTTGGGGCCGCTGTACATGGGGGTGGGGGTGAGCTCGGCGTCGGTGACGATGGAGATGAAGCGGCAGCGGCTGCCGAACTCGGGGGTGATCGCCAGACCGCACCAGCCGATCTCGGCCAAGCCCGCGGCGGTGGCGGCGTGGATGTGCGAGAGGTCGGGGGCGAAGAGGCTGGGGATGCCCTCGTATTGCCGGTAACGCCAGATGTTGCTGCTGGCCACGGCGATGGCCTGGTGGCCGTTGTCGTGGAGCAGTCGGGCGATGCGGTAGGCTGTCCGGTCGAGCAGGCCGTTCTGGTCCATCCAGCCGCCGGGGCTACAGTCCTGGGGCTCGGGCTCGCCGCCCATCTCCGCCCAGGTGTCGGTGATGTGGATCGCCCCCACCACCACCGTCTTGCTCTCCGGCAGGATCGCCTGCGGGCTCAACAGGTAGGGGGCGTTCTTCCACCGGCTCACCGGCCCGAAGCCCACCAGATCCATCCCGAAGTTCAACATCTCCGCCCGGACTTTCTCCGTCAACACTCGATCCATTTTTCACACGCTCCTGTTTTCCATTGAGAGGAATTGGATTCCTCGATAAGGAAACAATAAGGCGAAAAATGGGGCTTGTCAATGCTATATGGAAATAAATTTAATAGTTTCCATGTTGTGGAAATTGCGACCGGTAGTTGGTTTATATAGAAGTTCGTGATTTCTCCATGGCGGAGCCACTTCCGCACACATGTCTCTCCAAGGACTCCAAGGACTCCAAGGATTCCAAGGACTTGCCGGTGTTTGAGTCAGAATGTCCGTCCTTGAAGTCCTTGAAGTCCTTAAACTTCCTAGATGGCTCCGAGCTCGGCGGCGGCTTGGCGGAGGGTGGCGACGATATGCGCCTGGCAGGCTTGGTCGCAGCGGAAGGCGGGGGCGTGGCAACCGACGGCGCCGAGCAAAGCCATGGCGGCGTCGAAGACGGGGATGGCGAAGGCGTCGATGCCGGAGGGGTCGGGGAGGATGGCGCAGAGCCCGTCGCGGCGGATGAGGACGAGATCCGCCGCTTGGTTGGGCCAATTGGCCTCAGGGGGGCCGTAGCGTTCGAGCATCTGGCGTCGTTCCTCCTCGGAGGCGAAGGCGAAGAGCGCCCGTCCGGTGGGGGTTTTCAAGGCGTTGACGCCCGCATCATCCTGCGGGGCGACGCGGATGGCCTGGCGCTCCGGCTCGTACCTGGCCAGGACGACGCGCTTGCCGCCGTTAAGCTTGGTGAAGACCATCCCCTCGTTGAGTTCGGAGCCATGGCGGTTGAGGATGGCGAGCAGTTGTTCCTTGAACTTGTCGCTCTCCACGTGGTTGGCGACGCCGAGGCGGCGGCATTGGGGGCCGATGGTGTAGCGCCCGGCGGCGTTCTGGGCGACGTAGCCGCAGACCACCATGGTCTTGAGCAGGTTGTGGGCGGTGTTGGCGGGCAACCCGAAGCGCCGCGCCAGGACGGTCAGCTCCAGCCCGGCGCCGTCCGGGTCGCCGAACGCCAGCGCCGATAGCAGGTCGAGGGCTTTCCGCAGCGACTTCACGGGCACGTCAGGCATGGAGGGCTCCCCGCCGCGAAGGGCGTTCTAGGCGGGTTTTTGGGAGCGGAGCCACGCGTCGACGAAGCGGTCGATGTCGCCGTCGAGCACTGCCTGGGTGTTGCCGGTCTCGACGTCGGTGCGCAAGTCCTTGACCATCTGGTAGGGCTGCAACACGTAGGAGCGGATCTGACTGCCCCAGCCCATCTCCGCCTTGTCTCCGGAGATCTGGGCGGCCTCTTTGCGGCGTTCCAGCTCCTGCAACGCCGCGAGGCGGCCGGTCAGCATGCGCATGGCCATGGCGCGGTTCTTGTGCTGGGAGCGCTCCTGCTGGCAGGAGACCATGGTGCCGGTGGGCAGGTGGGTGATGCGGATGGCGCTGTCGGTCTTGTTGACGTGCTGGCCGCCGGCGCCGCTGCTGCGGTAGGTGTCGACGCGCAAGTCTTTCTCGTCGATCACGATGTCGGGGTCGTCTTCGACCTCGGGCATTAGTTCCACGGAGGCGAAGGAGGTGTGGCGTCGCGCGTTGCTGTCGAAGGGGGAGATGCGCACGAGGCGGTGGACGCCGCGTTCCGCTTTGCCATATCCGTAGACGAACTCGCCCTTGACCAGCAGGGTGACGCTTTTCACGCCGGCCTCGTCGCCGGGTTGGTAGTCGATGAGCTCCTCGGTCCAGCCGCGGCGCTCGATCCAGCGGTGATACATGCGCAGCAGCATCCCGGCCCAGTCGCAGGACTCGGTGCCGCCAGCTCCGGCGTGGATGGACAAGAAGGCGTTGTTGTGATCATACTTGCCGGAGAGGAAGTTCAAGAGCTCGGTCTTGTCGAGCGTGGCCGCCAAGGTGGCCCAGAGGCCGTCGGCCTCGGCGAGCATCTCCTCGCCGCCCTCCTCCATGGCGAGCTCGGCGAAGGCCAAGTAGTCGTCAGCCTCCTTGTTGAGCTTGTTGAAGCCGTCGATGATGTTCTTCGCGGCGCTGAGCTTGCCCATGGCCGCCTGGGATTTCTCGCGGCTGTCCCAGAAGTCGGGGGCGAGCATGGCCTGCTCGACATCCTGTTTCTGCTGGCGCATCTCCTGCACCTTAAGGAACTTCTCCAGCAAAGCCATGCGGCTCTTGACATCGTTGAAACTGTTTTTTAGCTCGTCCTGGGTCATGCTCGCATCCTGCTTTCAGTAAAATCAAAGAGGGGAGGAATCTAAGCCCCGCGGGCCACTTTTTCAAGCCCTATGGCCGCCAGGGGCGCGAAAAAACTCCGAGGGCGTGGCTCGAAACGTTTGGCGGAAAGGCTACAACATTTGCCCGCGTGGGACAACATCCATTGTCACGGTGGCCGTGGCGAACGCCACGCGCCCTTGCAAAAACGTGTCTGGGATTTTTCGTCCGTCCCGTTCGCCGTTCCGGGGGGGGCGGGGAAAATCTGGGATTTTACTGCGTTTGGCCTGTTGTTTTTTTCGTCATGCTAGGATATAAGCAGGAAACGGGATATTTTCTACCAAGCTGTTCATGCGACCGGGGGAGGACCATGATGAGTTAGTGCAGCTGCTTGACGCTTCAATATCCATTTTCACCACCGATTGTTCACTATCGTGACTTTCGTTGTTTTGCTTCATGATGAATCTGCCAAAGTTTATCAGGAAGAAGCGGGCATCGAAGGTCGCGCTTTGGTATAATACATGCTTTGTGTATTCTATTGGGCGCGTTCCTTCCGTCTTTCTTCCGAGGCTTGGCAGAGCCTATCATGAGAGGCAGAATGGACGCGCCCTTCTCGTAGGCTCGTGTCCAAAGCGACGAAAATAAGCATATCTCTCATGGAGGAGCGAGCCGATGCGACAGGAGAAGGACATCCGCCAAGACCCCAGGCGACCAGGATCGACCCGGAAGCGAAGGAGCCGCCGCCCAGTTCCCTTGTGAACCCGGCGGTTACGGCTTGCGCCGGGGCGACGCCTCGGGCAAGCTTCGCGCTCCAACCTGCAACTGCCATTGTCAGGAGTAATAATGAATCCGGTATTCGTCGTGATTTTCATGGTTTGTGGCCACCATTCCCGGCGCGAGACGCCCGAAGTGGTCATCATCGACAAGATCGTCAAGGTGATCGACGGCGACACGTTCGTCTGTCATGTGGCGCACGTGCCGCAGGACAGCTTCGACGCGGAGGTGATCCTGCGGCTCGACGGGGTGGAAGCCCCGGAGGGCGGGGAGTTGGACTTCTGCGAGGAGATCCGCTCGCGGGCGCTCAAGTCCTACGTCGAGAGCCGGTTGCGCCAGGCCAGCTTCGTCATCTTGCGCAACCTCCGCCGCGACGACGCCTCCAGGCTGGTGGCCGACGTTTTCGTCGACTGGCAGAACCTGAGCGCCAGCGTCGCCGAGATCGCCAAGGCCACCGACCCGGAAGGAGCCATGGACGTGTGAGCGCGGCCTCAGGTTTCAGGCTGGTGGTGTGAGGGCGCCTGAAACCTGGGGCCACGTTCCGCGGGGAGCTCGCCCCGCCTGTTCGCCCCGGCGGTTTTTCCGTCCGGGGCTTTGCCAGCTTGGCCGCCGCGGAGTATTGTAGCGCCAACATTCGGGGAGGCTGGGTTTGATGGGAGCTGGAAGTTTTCATGGGCGGTTGTTGCCGTTGGCTTTGGCGCAGGGACTGGGGGTTTTCAACGACAACGCCTTCCGCGCCGTCACCGCCTTCACGGCGCTGCTGACGTTCAAGGACTACTCGGACAACGCCTTTTTCCTCTGCCTGATGACGGCGGTCTACGTGCTGCCGTTCGTGCTGTTCCCGCAATTGGCCGGGCACTTGGCCGACCGCTTCCCCAAGCGGGACGTGATGGTCGTGGCCAAGCTCGCCGAGATCGCGGTGATGCTGCTGGGGACCTTGACGTTGCTGCGTTTCGGCTCCTGGGGCATCTATCCGGTGGTGGCGACGCTCTTCGTGATGTCGACCCAGAGCGCTTTTTTCAGCCCCGCCTACAACGCCTCGCTGCCGGAGGCCTTCTCCGAGAGCGAGATCTCCCGCGCCAACGGGGTCTTGGGCATGGTGTCGTTCATCGCGGTGTTGGTGGGCTTCGCCGCCGGGGCGGTGTTGACGGGGCTGGTGGGCGGCAGACTGTATCTTTGCGGCCTAGTCTTCACGGCCATCTCCGGGGTTGGTTGCCTGGGCTCGCTGTTCATCCGACGCTTCCCCGCGGCGGACCCGCGGCGGCGGCTCCGGCTCAACTTGCTCAAGCAGTTCGCCAGCGACATGCGGGCCGCCATGGCCAAGCGCGGCGTTTTCGTCACCCTCTGCGGCGAAGCCTACTTCTACTCCATGGGGGCGAGTTTCCAGATCATGGCGTTGCTCTATGCCAAGTTCACCTTGAGATTGGACAAGGTGTTGGAGCAGGGGGCGTTGCAGATCAGCATGGCCGTGGGCATGGCGTTGGGCTGTCTGCTGGCGGGCAAGGCGTCGCGGGGCAAGGTCGAGCTGGGCTTGGTTCCCTTCGGGGCGGCGGGGATGGTCGTGTGCACCGTTTTGCTCCTGGCCTTTCCTGGCGGCGTCTGCGAGCTGGGGGGCTTCCATTTCTTCCCGTTGGCGCTGTGTTGGCTGGGGTTGCTCGGAGTGGCGGCGGGCTACTTCGCCATCCCTCAGCGCGCCTATCAGCAGCAGCGCGCCGACAAGGCCAAACGCGGCGCCATCCTCGCCAGCGGCAACTTCCTGACTTTCGGCGGCATTCTGCTCTTCACCGTGGCGACCTACCTGCTCGCCGACGCCCCCAAATCCAGCGGCCTGCCCAACTTGCCGCCCGAGGGCGTACTGCTGGCTCTGGCGGCGGCCACGGCGGCTTTCACCGTGGCGCTGCTCCTGGTCTTCCCCGAGGTCGCCCGCCGCGCCGTCGCCGTCGCCCTGACCCGGACGCTCTACAAGCTCCGGGTCTTCGGGCTGGAGAACGTCCCGGAGGAGGGGCCGGTGGTGCTGGTCTCCAACCATGTGTCGTTCCTGGACGGGCTGCTGATCACCGCCGCCAGCTCGCGGTTCATCCGCGTCGTCTCCCATGAGGACTATTTCCGGCTACCGTTGCTGGGGCATCTCTTCCGTTTCTGCGGCTCGATCAGTTTGCCCGCCGAGGAGAAGACCTTGGAGCGCAAGCGGGCGTTCGAGGCGGTCAAGCGCCGCTTGGCCGAGGGCGAGGCGGTCTGCGTCTTCCCCGAGGGCAAGGTGACGCTCAACGGGGTGATGAGCGAGTTCAAGGAAGGGCTCGGGCATATTTTGCCGCATGGCCGCGACATTCCGGTGATCCCTGTCCGGCTGGGGATGCTCTGGGGTGGCTTTTTCACCTATTACGAGGGCCGGTTCGCGCTCCGCGTCCCGCCGGAGCTGCCTTGCCCCACCAGCGTCAGTTTCGGCAAGCCGCTGAGCCACAAGGTCGGGGCCTTCGCGTTGCGCCAGGCTATCAGCGAGCTGGCCGCCGACACCGACCTGATCCCCCGCGACGACGAGCGGACCTTGCACTATCAGTTCATCAAGAACGCCAAGCGGCACCCTTTCCGGAAGCTGGTCGGCGAGTTCGAGGGCGAGTGGCTCCGGGCTTTCCCGCTGTTGGTCCGGGCGCTGGTTTTGAGCGGCGAGGTCCGCAAGCTCAAGCCCAGAGGCGACTACGTCGGAGTGCTCCTGCCCAACTGCGCCGCCGCCTCCACCGCCATCATGGCGGTGCTGATGGCCGACAAATCCCCGGCCATGCTCAACTTCACCACCTCCCAGAAGACCATGAACCACTGCGCCAGGAAGGCCGGGCTCGACGTCATCCTCACCAGCCGCCTGTTCCTGGCCAAGCTCAACTACACCCCCAGCGCCTCCATGGTCTATCTGGAGGATCTCGCCAAGGGCATACCGTTCTGGAGCAAGCTTTGGCGCGCCGCGCTCGCCGTCGTCCTGCCGCACCAGGAGTTGGCCAAGCTGTTCAGCCCCAAGTCCCACCGCGGTCTCGACCACGTCGCCGCCTTGCTCTTCTCCAGCGGCTCCACCAGCGAGCCCAAGGGCGTGATGCTCACTCACCACAACTTCAACAGCGACGTCAACAGCTTCATCAAAGTCATGGCCTGCACTGGCAAGGACCGCATCGTCGGCAACCTTCCGCTCTTCCACGTCTACGGCTTCAACGTCTGTTTCTGGATACCGATGATGTTCGGCCTCCCGGTCCTCTACTTGCGCAACCCCCTCGACGCCGCCGCCACCGGCAACGCCATCCTCCAGGAGAAACTCACGTTGCTGGTCGCCACCCCCACCTTCCTGATGACCTATCTGCGCAAATGCCCCCCCGAGCAGTTCCAGAGCCTCCGGCTGGTGATCGTCGGCGCGGAGCGGGCCCGGCAGGACTTGATCGACAAGTTCCGCGAGCTCACCGGCAAGACTCCCATCGAAGGCTACGGCTGCACCGAGCTCTCCCCGGTGGTCTCGATCAACCTGGCCAACTCCGTGCTCGACCTGGGGATAAAACCCGGACGGCACGGCAGCGTCGGGCACCCCATGCCCGGCGTCTGCGTCAAAATCGTCGACCCGGAGACCCGCAAGGCCGTCCCTCCCGACCACGAGGGGCTGTTGTTGGTGAAGGGCCCCATCGTGATGAAGGGGTATCTGGGCGAGCCGGAGCGGACCGCCGCCGCCATCAAGGACGGCTGGTACGACACCGGCGACATCGGCAAGATGGACGCCGCCGGCTTCCTCAGCATCACCGGGCGCTTGGCGCGGTTCAGCAAAATCGGCGGCGAGATGGTGCCGCACGAGCTGGTCGAGGTGGCGATCCACGAGCTGCTCGCCGCCGAGGAGCGCAAGGTGGTGGTCGCTGGCGTCCCCGACAAAGCCAAGGGGGAGCGGCTGCTGATCTTGCACGCGGGCTTGCCGCTGTCGCCGGAGCGGATCGTCGAGGCCCTCCGCGCCAAGGGCTTGCCTAACCTTTGGATACCCAAGGCCGCCGACTTCGTCAAGATCGACGCCTTCCCCATCCTGGGCAACGGCAAGCTCGACATCCGGTCGTTGGCCGTCCTGGCCGCCGGGCTAGCCGCGGAGCGGGCTTGAGCCCTCAATACATCCGCACGATATCCGGCCTGTAGTCGTAGTCCCTGGCGACGCCGCCGGGATAGGGGGTCGTCCAGGCGCGGGACTCCTTCGGGACGCTGCTGGTGATCTTGACCGGCCCCTTGACGATGCCGCCGCCCCCCTTCTCGTTGAAGACGCGGACGGCAAACATGTTCGCCCCAGGCTTGAGCAGCCCGGCGGGGAGCGTGTAAACCCGCATGACCTCCCACCATTTCGGGGTGCTCTTGCCCGTCTCGCCCACCTTCACGCCGTTGACGTAGACGGCGTCGAAGTCGTCTATCACCCCGACCGTGAAATACAGTAGCTTCTCGGCGGCTAGGGAAGCGGGGATGTCCACCTCGATCTTGTACCAGACATAGCCGTAATATTCGCGCCTCAGGAAGCTCTCGAAAGGCTGGCCGACCCTCACCTCGACGCCATCCGCGATCAAGCCTTTGAGCCAGCGCAAGCTGCCGTCCGAACCGTTCTGGACGCCTTCCTCCAGCCCCTTGTTGTCGGGGTCGACCGCGAACTCCCACTTCAGTTCCGACAGGTCAAGCTCGTTGGGCTTGGCCTGGCAGGCGAACGGCTGGCTGGCGTTGGCGATGCCGACGCCCCGCTCGGTGAGGAGCGCGGAGAGCAGCCGCGAGGCCTTGCCCGCCGCCGGGCTAACGCCGAAACGCTCCGGCAAGACGCTGGTGAAAAGGAAGGAGCCGTCGCCGAAATCCACCTTCAGCAGCGCGGCGGGCGAACTGGCCGCGGCTTGCGGCGGGAAGCCCTCGAAGACGGGCAGAGCGAAAGGTTCGTGGAAGTAGAGCTCGCAATCGCCCCAGCCGGACTGCCATGGTCCCGGCGCCGCCAGGGCCTGGCGGATCTTGGCTTGGCCGAGCTTCATGGTGAAGGGGAGCCAGGCCGGATTGAAGGCGTCGCCGCGTTGCAGGAAGACCACCTTGCCGCCCCAATAGACGAAGTCGCCAAGGGCGTCGCGGTTGCGGATGGCCTCCTGGAAATCGCCGTCGGAGAGCAGTAGCGTCCCGACGCCGGCGAGCTCCTTGGCGGAAAGCGACGGGAGCCGCGCGGCCTTGATCCCGAATTTGTCGATGAACTGCCCGAAGGCGTCGCCGCCGAACCAGGCGGCGCGGCGTTCCAGGCGGCCGCGGTTGTCGAGGTAGTCTAGCAACTGCGTCATCAACTGCGTCGGGACGGGTGACTTGCCGAGGCGTTCGGTCAGGTCGAGCTGGCAGGCGATCCAACTGCCCTTGACGCCGCGGTATTCCAGGAGCGGCGTCTGGTGGAGGTCGAACCCGCTGACGAGCAGGCTGACGAAGTTGCCGTGCGAGGGACGGCGGAAGACATAGGTGGCGAGCATGTTCCGGGCGCCCCAGTCGGACCAGTTGACGTTGGCTCCGTTGTTGGCGTAGGGTTTGCCGACCGTGGCGCTGCCGCTCCAGGCGGAGAAGTCGCAGTCCTTCAAGCCGGCGAGGGCCGGATGCGCCGCGTCGTTGATGAAGGCGGTCCGCTGCCTGGACTTGAGCAGCTCCGGCGAGACGTCCGGCGTCTGTTCCATGACCAGGACGTTCAAGCCGTTGTCGGCCAGCTCCCGCGGGTTGAAGGGCTGCGGCGCGAGGCTCAACGCCTTGCGCCCGACGACCAGCGCGCCGGACGCCGGAAGGTCTTGCAGGGACTTGAGCTTCTTGAACGGGATGTCCAGCTCGCCAAGCTTGTCGGCGAGCAGGCCTTCCGGGTCGAAGAGATAGAGGGTGGAAGCCAGTTCGGGCATCCGCGGTTTGGGGAGCGTCTGCAGGGCGAAACGGTCGTCGAGCCGCGCCGCGCCGTCCTCCGGGAGCAGGGAGGCTTTGAGGACGAGGTCGCGCCGGGTCGCCGTCGCCGGGAGCTTCAGCGAGAAGGGCGCTAGCTTGCGTTCGAAGGGCTTCGCCTCGACGCGGGACGACTGCTCGGATAGCACCGCTCCGGTTGAGTCCAGGAGCTGGACGGACAGCTTGAACGCGCGGGCTTCAGGCGTGCCGTTGGTGATCGCGGCCGACTTCTCCAAGGTGTCGCCGCCCAGGAAGGAATGGTCCTGGAGATAGTAGTCGGACTCCGGCCCGGCGATGAAGAAGGTGACGTTGGCCATCGCCCGGCGGAAGGGGAAGGCGGTTTTGAGCGGACGCAGTTGCGGGTCGGCCGGGGAGACTTTGAAGGGCGGCGTCACGGCGTTGCCCCAAGAGGTCTTTTCCGGCTTGTAGCCGGGCGCGCCGAGGTTCGCGGGCATGGGGCTTAATTTCACCGGAGTCTGCCCGGCAAAACAATTATGCGCGCCCAAGGCGAAGCAGAAGGAGCCAAAGCCAGACAAGCCGTCGGCGCGCCAGAAGGGGAAAACGCCGCGGGTGTAAGCGCTCAGCAACTCCTGGTAGATGTCTGGTTCGAAGACATAGCGGCCGTCGCCGTCAGGTTCGCTGGTGTTCGCCATGAAGCCGTCCGGCGAGACGTCATGGAACGGACGCGTGGTGTAAACGCCGCGGTGGCGGTAGGCCTGTTGTCCCAGGAGCCGGGCGCCATTCTCAAGGAATAGGGGATTCCCGCCCCCATTGAAATTGTCGATCTCATAAAGGGCGCCAATGTAGGGGATGGCCGTTTCGCCAACAAAGATCGGGGTGTCGCGCCGCTGCTTCCAGCGTTCGAAGAAGGCGCGCAGCTCGTCGAGCGGAGCGCCCCAGGTGTGGTAGAGGTGGGAGGCGTAGATGTTGCCGACCTCCCCGGAGCCGCCGGTGAAAAGCTCGAATTCCGGCAGGTGTTTGCGGTAGATCTCCACCATGGCGTCAAGCCGTTGCTTCCTCAACGCGGGGATGCCCACCATGTTCGGGTCGCCGCCCTTGGCCGTCCGCAGCTCGCCCTCGGGGGAGAAGGACAGCCGCTCTTTCTGGCCCAGCTTCAGGCCGATGAACTCGGGGTTGGTGCAGCCGGCGTGGTAGTTGTACCAGACGTCAACCAGGATGCCGATCGCCGAGGGATGGTTCCGGAGCCGCGGGTCCAGCGCATATTGCCGGGCGTCCAATTCCTGCTGCTCCTTCCATGCCTGGCTCTTCTGGGAGAGCTGCTCATGGTTCGGCATTTCCCCCCAAACCAGGAGCATCAGGCCAAGCTCGTCGGCGATCTCGAAGGCGGTCTCCGGCGCGTCGCCCGCCATATACGCGCCATTGAGCCCCATGGCCTTCAGCGCCGCCGCCTGGCAGCGGAAATAGTCGGGGTTGAATTGCCAGTCGGGCGTCCAGTAGCCGTTGACGCCGGTGTCGAACTTCAACACGATGGGGTTGCCGTTGAGCATGTATTCGCCGTTCTCGACATAGAATTCGCGGAAACCGAAACGCCGGGCGCAAGCGTCCAGAACCTTGCCGGACACGTCTTTCAGGACAAGTTCCGCCTTGTAGAGGCTCGGCGAATCCGGGCTCCACAGCTTGGCGGCCAGCCAAGGCAGGACATAGAGCCCGGAGTCGTTGGCCTTGAACGTCCGCGACGTCTCCACCTTCCCCTGCGGGTCGGATATCGCGAGTTCTACCGTCCCGTCGGGAAGCTGCCCGTCCAACTGGAGCGACAGCTCCTTTTGGCGGTAGGAGCAGGTTATCTTGGGCAGCCCAAGATTGATCTTGGGCATGGACTTCAACCAAACGTTCCCGAAGAGGCCGGACCGCAGCTCGTATTTGTCCGCGCCGTCGACGTAGATGGCGATCTCGTTCGCCTCCCCCGGCTTGAGCAGACCGCTGACATCCACCTGGAAGCTGTTGTTGTCCAGCGTCGACTTGGCCGCCTCCTTGCCGTTGACGTAGAGCCTGGGGGCGCCGTTGACATTCTCGAAAAAGAGTACGATCTTCCTGTCCTTCCAGTCCGCCTGGACGTTGACTGTCCGCCGGTACCAGGCGCAAGGGTATTTCTCGACGGCCTTGCCGTTCCAGTTGATGACGCGGGCGCCGTCGGCCAAGTGCATGTAGTTGGTGATCTCGCCGCCGCTCCAATGGCCCGGAACCATGAAGTAACCCCACTCTTTGGGCATGGCGGAAGCCGGGGCGTCGACGGGGCAGAACTCCCAGAGCTGGTTCAGCGAGATGTCCTGGCGCATGCCGTCGGCGCGGCTCCAGGCCTTGGCGACGTCCCAGTCCCGGAGCGAGCCGACGGCAAGGGTCGGCCCGCCCGTCTTGAGCGGCGGCTCCGGGGCTTTCGCCTGGGGCAAGGGCCGCGGGTTGTCGTCCACCTTCATGCTGGCGATCTCCACGTTCGTCCAGGCATTGCCGCGGATCCCCGCGACGCCTTTCGGAAGGAGGCCGTCGTCGGGAGCCTTCAATGCGAGCGTCCCATTGGCTCCGGCCAATATCTGGGCGCCGTCGAGACGCATTTCCAAAGCGAAGGCCTTCCCGTCGAAAGAGTCTGGGGCTGGAGCCTCGGCGAGCTTCTCATATCTGCCGCCTTTCATGCGTCCCAGCTCAAGACGCCGCGCCTTGGGGAAGAGGCCGAGGGAGAGGTGGTCGCCGTTGTCCGGGTTGAGGCGGCCAAGCAGCCAGACGGCATTCGGCCAGACGAAAGAGCCCTTGAGCTCGACGCTTCCCTTTGCGTGCTCGGAGCCGACGAGGTAGGCCATGCAGTTGCTCTCCCCGCTGGTGAGCGCCAGCCTGCCGCCGTCCGGGACGAGCTTGATGTTCTTGCCAAGCTCCTTCAGATGCCAGGTGCAAATCTTCCAGGAGTCCATGGGGTTGTCGGCGGGCTTGAAGCTGTAGTCAATCCCCGCAAAGGCCGTGGCCGCCGCCACCATGAGGCCCATGACGCCTGCGATAATGGATCTGTCGTCGCGAGAAAACATAGGTGTTCTCCTTGTTTGTAGTTCTTATGGTTTACCAGTTGCCGCCGCCGAAGATGCTGTAACCGGATTTCATGAACGTGGTGTTGCGTATCGGCTCGACATGGCCGTCGACGAGAAGCGTGTTCGCGAAAAGGGCATGCCGACAGTCGATTTTCAGCCCGGCGGCGTAGATCACGTCCCAGTATGAGCTCGTATGGCCAGTCGCATCGACGACGACCAACGTCCTGGATGGGCTCTTCATGCCTTTGAGCGACGGATAGGTCGGGGTCTCCCAGGCGTTCCCGACCAGATAATGGCTCCAGGCGTAGTTGTCGAAGGCCGAGTCGACCTTCTTCGTCGGGCAGCGGAAGAGGTTGCGGCTGGGGTTGGAGCCGTCAGCCAGGTTGGCATAGCCGTTGGCGGGCTTGACATTCAAGTAGGGGGCGACCAGGCACATGGCGGCGCGGCCGCAGTTGAGGATGTCCACCCGGCTAATCGGCATGTAGTCGTCGCTGTCGCCCGCATAGCCGTAGAGCGCCACCCCGAACTGTTTCAAGTTCCCTTGACATATTATGGAATAGGACTTGTCGCGGGCCTTGCCGAGGGCGGGAAGAAGCAAGCTCGACAAAATCGCGATTATGCCGATCACCACGAGCAGCTCGACAAGCGTGAACGTCATTGCCTTCCGGCGGGTTCTCATTGCCTTGGCCTCCCTGTTGAATCCCTTATGACTAACTGCGGCTTGACCAGGACGCCCACCTTGGGGGAGTCGCCGCAACCTTTGTCTTTGAGAAGCATGGTGACGGCCGCGTTGACCATCTCCATGGTGTCGACGCCACAGCTGGTGAGCGCGACGGGATAACACGCGGCGTCCGCGATGTTGTCGTAGCCGGTGATGGAGACGTCCTCGGGGACGCGCAGCCCGGCAAGGGTGAGACGTTCCATCACGCCGAGGGCCATCTCGTCGTTTTGGCAGAGCGTGGCGGTGAAGGGCGTCTTGCTGGCGAGCAAGGAGTCCGCGGCCATGTAGCCGACGTGCCTTGTCCCCCCGCCTTCCAGATGCAGGTTCCAGCAAGGTTCGGCCTTGGCCTCCGCGAAGGCGGCGCGTACCCCCTCGGTCCGTTGGATGTCGTGCCCGTCGAACATGCCCAGCAGCGCGATCCGGCGGTGCCCCAGGTCGAGCAGATGCTTGGCGACCTCATGGAAGCCTTTCTCCAAGTCGTCGGCCACGAAATTCTCCTCATAGAGCTTTGGACGCCAACGCAGGCACACGCAATTCCTCCCGGACTCCGAGATGAGCTCGTGGATCTCCTTGGAATAGGACACGTGGAAGTCGAAGATGACGCCGTCGACCTTGATTTTGGCCAGGAGCCGCTTGAGGCGCGGAATGCTGACGGCCAAGTTGTCATGGTCGAGCGAGACCATGATGGAGTTCAGCCCGAACTCGTCCAGCTTGTCCATGAGCAACCCGAAGGCCTCGTCGCTGAAGGCGGCGCGCTTCTTGCCGGTGAGGACCAGGATGGTGCTGTCCTCGCCGATCTCCGCCCGCGGATAGACCAAGGTGCCAAGCCCTTGCACGGGGCGGAGCACGCCTTCGTTGGTCAGCTCCTGGACGGCCCGTCGGACGGTGTTGCGCGAGACGCCGTATTCCTTTATCAGGTCGCGCTCGCCCGGAAGCAGCTTGGGGCGGTTCTGCTCGATGTGCCGCAGGAGCCGGTGCTTCAGTTCGTCATAGAGGGTTTTCCGCTTGAGCTGCATCGCCGTCCCCATCCTTATGTTTAACAGGTATCATTGATTATAACATATACCAACCAGTTTGTCAAGGGGCGATTGCCATTCTGCGGGTTCCTGGGACTACGATGGAACGGGCCGTGGATTCTCGCGGACGCGGAAAGAGGGGGAGCCTCAGCCGATCCGTTCGACGAGGAAATGCTGGTGGTCGATCTTGCCGACGACCTTGACGGAGTCCCCTGTTTTGAGGGGCTCGTCGGCGACGGCGCTGATCTCGCGGGTGCAGCTCTCCATCGAGACGCAGACCTTGCCGGCGCTGGACCTGCCGCCGGGGATGTGGATGTAGACGCTGCCGCTCTTGCCAATGATGTCGTCGTCGCGGATGGTGCCGCTCTCGGCGAGGCGCAGCATCAAGTAGAGCAACGAGGCGGTGACGCACATCATGGCGAAACCCAGCCCCACGGAGATGAAGAACCCGCCCCAATAGTTGCCAAGCTCCCCCCAGAACACCCCGCCCCAGCCGAAAAAGGTGATGAAGGCGGTCAGCGTCCGGATGGAGAGCAGCTTGAACTCCGCCAGCCCGCTGTCGGCGTGATGGCCGTCGACATAGCCGTCGCCGTTGGAGTCGGTCATCTCCAGGTCGCTGGCCCCGGCGCCCGCCCCGAACATGGAAAGAACCACCTGCAAGAGGAAAAGGGTCGTGCCGACCACGGCCAGGAACCAGTATAGTTTTTGCGTGCCGAAAAGCATTTGGGCGGCGTCGTTGAAAAATTCCATGGACTACGTCTCCAGCTTAAGGGTTGTCTCGCTATGTCGATATAATACCCCGGCCGGCCCCAAATCCAAGCGCGGATCCGTAATCAGGCGCGTTGGCGGTAGATCCCGGCGACCAGCTCCAACAGCAAGCTGTCCATGCCGGCGGAGCCTTCGGGCTTCAGGGCCACGGCGTCGATGAAGTATTTGGGGTCGAGGAGCGTCTTCATGTTCTCCCGCGAGCTGGTCCAGACGATGAAGGTCGGGACGGCTCCGGAGACCGCGGCCTTGATCTTGGCGGCGAGGTCGGTGGCCGCGCCGTCCGGCAGGACGTTGTCCGACACCACCACCGCGAACTCCCCGTCCTTGGCCTGCTTCAAGGCGGCGGCGGCGCTGGTGGCGTGGACGATCTCCACGCCGAGCGGCTTGAGGTAGGCCTCCAGGCGTTTGAGCTGGGCGGTGGAGGTGGACACCACCAGGACCTTGGCCGTCCGCTCCACGAAGGGGCCTTGATGGGCGCAGAGGTCCAGGAGCGCCGCGGCGATGAGCGTGTCGCGGGATTGTTGATCGCGCAGGGTTTGCTCCAGCTCCCCCTCCTCGACGGACTCGGCCTCCAACGCCAGCTTGACCCGGCGCGCGTCGAGGCGGCGCGCGACGTTGCGCGCCGCGCGCGACAACGCCTGGCGCAGCAAGTCCGGCGTCGTCGGAGTGGTCAGGAAATAGGCTAGGCCCTCGTTGAAGGCCACGCACAACTCCGCCGGCCGCGGCGCCTTGCCGCACAGCACCACCTCGAAAATTCCGGGCATAGCCCTGAGTTTCTGCAGCAGTTTCACCGAGAACAAATCTTTCCAGACGGCGGGGAGGAACACGATCGCCGGGCCCTCCTCGGCTTCGAGTTGCCCGAGCTCGTCGGGCGATTCCGGCAATGGCAGCTCCCGCAGTTCATGGCCCGCCGTCGTCGCCGCCGCCCGGACATCCTCCGGCGCCGGGCCCTCGCTTCCCATGAGATAGACGCGCATAGCAAAACCTCCCAATCTCAACTCATCCGACGCGGATTAGCTCGAAAGCCTTGGCCCCGTAATGCTCGCGGAGCAGACTCTCCAACGCTTTGGCGATCAAGTCCTGGTCCAGCGCCGTGACCAGGAGCAGCTTCATCTTGCCGTCCATCGCGCCTTTCTCGATGTCGTTGAGCGCGGGCAAGGTGCCGAGCACGTCGCCCAGCTCGCAGAAACGGCGGTAGATCATGCAGGCGACCAGGTAGGGAGGCTGTTTCCCCGAGTCGAACTCGAGGTAGCAGCGGTAGCTCGGGACGCGGCGTTTGCGGTGGATATTCAACCGGAAGGCCGCCTCGTGCGACAGCACGATCTCGCCATTGGCCACATCCTGGATTTTGGCGGGGGTCTCCTCGGTTTTCGCCGGGAGCAGCCCGGCGGATCTGGCGATGAGGTCCTCGCGGGCTTTGTCCTCCCAGACGCCCGCCATTTTGGCGCGCAGGGCCTCCTCCATGTAGGACGCCCCGTCGAGCAGCAAATCCATGGCCTCGGCGCCGAGCTCTATCCGGCGCGAGCGGGCGGCGTCGAGCACCGACTCCAAGCTATGGATGGTCTCTCCGCCCTTGGGCAAGCCGATCATCATGAAATTGCCCTTGATGGTGTGCATCAAGCGGAAGGAGCTGTTCATGTGCGCCTCGCTGGAGCTGTCGGCCTCCAAGGCGAAGAGCGCCTGGTTCAAGGACGGCAGCAGCCGCTCGATCTCCATCAGGAACTCCCGGCTCTCGACGACCTGCTCGTCTTTCGCCTCGGCGGCGCTCTTGGCCGTGGATTGGGCTGGCTTCTCCTCATGGTGGGGGAGGGGGGAGGGCGCCGCGGCCGCGGGCTCCGCCGTCGGGCGGGGCTCCGCCGCCAAGTCCAGGCGCGCCGATTTTTTGTGGAGGGCGTTGTCGACCACCGCCGCGACGTCCATGATGTAGCCCAGCCGCCGGCCGCCCAGCAACGTCGCCCCGGCGATCTCGGGGATGTCGAGCACGTCGTCGATGGGGATGATCACCAGCTTCTGGGGGTTGACGAAACTGTCCACCCGCAACGCCAGGCGATCCTCCTTGTGCTCGACGATGACTAGCGACACGTCCTTGTCCCAGCAGGCGTTCTGGCGTCCGAACAGCAGTTCGTCCAGATCCATGAGCGGCACGTAGCCGTCGAGGTACTTGACCATCCGCCCCTTGTCCATGGCGCCGCGGACCTGGGCGGCGGGGACGGACATGGTGCTGAGCACCGCGGCGATGGGGAAGGCGTACATGGTCCCTCCGGCTTCCACCACCAAGGCGTCCATGATGTTCACGGCCGAGACCAGCGGGACGGTGAAGGTGAAGGTCGAGCCCTTGCCCGGCGTGGAACGTAGCGACACCGTGCCCCCCAGCTCGGCGACCCGGCTGTGGACCACGTCCATGCCGACGCCGCGCCCGGAGAGCTCGGAGACCTCCTTGGCGGTGCTGATCCCCGGCAGGCACATGAAGGCCAACGCGTCCTGTTCGCTGAAGACCGCGCCCTCCTCCACGACCCCGGCGGCGACGGCCTTGCGCCGCAACGCCTCGAAGTCCACGCCCTGGCCGTCGTCCTCTATCTCGATGAAGGTGTCGCGGTCGCCGTTGTACATGCGCAGGTGGACCACGCCCTCCTCGTTCTTGCCGTTCCTCCCGCGCGTCCCCATGTCCTCGATGCCGTGGTCGACGGCGTTGCGCAGCTGGTGGATGACCGGGTCGTAGAGCTTGTCCACGATCGACTTGTCTACCACGGTGTCCTCCCCGCTGACCTCGAGCCGCACCCGCTTGCCGGTGCGCCGGGCCAGGTCGCGGATGGTCCGCCGGGCGCGGAAGCCCAAGTCCTTGAGCTCCACGGTGCGGATGGCCTGCACCAGCTTGTGCAGCTTGGAGGAGATGTCGGAGGTGGAGTCGGCCAAGTCCTTGAGCATGTCGCTGGTCTCGCGGTCGACCTTGGCGGAGCGCTCGAAGAGCCCCCGGGCGTTCCGGGACGCCAGCCCCAGGTTGCTCGACACGATGATCACCTCGCCGGCCAACAACAACAACTGGTCGAGGTTCTCGCTCCTCACCAGCATGCTCTCGGACTGCTCGCTCTTGTCGGCCATGGCCTTCCCCCTATTTCGGCAGGGTCGGCGCCAGCACCCGCGCGACCACTTGTTTCAACAACTCGTAATCCACGGGCTTGGAGACGTAGTCGTCCGCCCCCAGCCGCAACGCCTTCATCACGTACTCGGTGTCGCAATGGGTCGAGGTCACGATGATCGGGATGTCCTGGAAACCCGGCGCGGTCCTCACCTCCTGGCAGAGCTCGAAGCCGTCCATCTCCGGCATGACGATGTCGGTGAACAGCAGGTCGAAACGCTTGGAGCGCAGCAATCCGAGCGCCTCCACCCCGTTGCCGGCGGTGGTGACGACAAGCCCCAGCCCGCGCAGCTCCTTCTCCAGCTTGTCGCGGATGCTCTTGTAGTCGTCGACCAGCAGGACTTCCAGTTTACCCAGGCCAGACCCCATCGCGAACCCTCCCTCCGTTACCATATTACTCCTATGAGGATAGCCCGGCCTCAACGCTTTTTCAATTGCGCGGGGCAAATAATCCCGGCGCCCTTGAAACGTCAGTACAACGTGGTAGTTTGAAGGCCAAAACGGAAACCTTCAGCTCGGAGGAGCATCGATGAACGCTTGGAACAAATGTGTCAGCTGCGGGCAGGCCAACCTGCTCTTGCGCGAGGGGCTCAGGAACCATGTCCGCATGGCCAGTAGGGAAATCGGTTTCGAGTACCTCCGTTTCCACGGGACGCTCTCGGACGACATGCGCTTGGCCATCGCCGACAAGTCCGGCGAGATCCACTACAACTTCCAATTGGTCGACGAGGTCTACGACCTCATCCTCGACGCTGGCATGAAGCCCATCGTCGAGCTCAGTTTCATGCCCAAGGCCCTGGCCTCCGGCGAGATGACCATCTTCACCTGGAAATGCAACGTCACCCTCCCCAAGTCCTGGAAGGCGTGGGAGGACCTGCTCGTGGCGCTCGTCGGCCATTGGGTCGAGAGGTACGGCCTGGACGAGCTAAAATCCTGGTTCTTCGAGGTCTGGAACGAGCCTAATTTGCGCAATTTCTTCGACGGCTCCCAGTCCGACTATTTCGAGCTCTACCGTCATTCCGCCGCGGCGGTGAAAAAAGTGTCCCCCGAGCTCAAGGTCGGCGGCCCCTCCACCGCCCGCAGCGAGTGGGTCGAGGACTTCCTCGCCTTCTGCGCCCAGGAGAACGTCCCCCTGGACTTCGTCAGCACCCACGCCTACGCCAACGACGACGCCTTCTTCACCGACAGCGACATGTCCTATCAAGGCAAGTACAAAGGCGACGACTACCTCCCCTCCCTGGCCCGCCGCGTCCACGCCGCCGTCCGTGGCTCGGCCTTCCCCTCCGTCCCGATCTTCTGGACCGAGTGGAACTCCTGCTGGCCTCCCTGCGCCCCCAGTCGCGAGAGCGCGGCCCAGGCGGCCTTCGTCGTCAAGACGCTCGCCGCGGTGGAGCCCCACGTCGACGGCTACGCCTATTGGGTGCTCAGCGACGTCTACGAGGAGGGCTTCTATCCTTCCAGCGCTTTCCAGGGGCTTTACGGTCTGGTCAACCAGAACGGGCTGCGCAAGCCTGCCTATTTCGCCTACCAGGCGCTCTCCATGCTGGGCGACCACGAGCCGTTGACGCTCGACGGGGCCGATCCCTCGCTGGGGGCTCTGCGTTCCGTCGGGAAGGAGCAGTTCCTGGTCCATTGTTTCGACGGTTGGGACAAGCCGGAGGGACGTCCCTCGTTGTCGGTCAGCTTGCCGACGTCGGGCCGCGGCTTCGCCCTGTACCAAATCGACAGTCGGAAAAACAACATACTCAAAGCTTGGCGCGAGCTCGGTGGCCCCGCCTGTCCGACCCCGGAGCAACTCCGGCGGCTCGCCGCCGGGAACGTGTTCCAAGCCACCGGCCGGGCCGAGGCCAAGAACGGCGTCTTGACCTTCGAGGTCGAGCCCGGCGGCGTCGTCCTGGCGGTGGCGGAGTAGGAGAGGAAGCGGAGCGTCTGGAGCGCCCGGCGTCAGGCTGGCCGCCTCCGGGCGCGGCGGCCTGGCTGAAAACCTTTATCCCGACAAGTAGGCCTTGGCGTAGGCCACGACGTTGCGCCAGGCGTCCGTGGCGGACTGTTTGCCCTTGATGCAGTTCCAGAGCTCGGCGTTGACGATGTATACCCCGACGTAATGCTCTTGGTAGTCCGCGGCGAAGAGCGGGGGCGAGCTGGCGAAACGCGTGTCCGGAGGCCGGGCCTCGGTGAAATAGCCGAAGTCCGCGAACTTATCCTGGATCGGCGCGGAGAGCAGATGCCTCACCCAGCGGACGCATTCCATCGGGCTGGAGGTCTGTCCGTGTACGCCTGTGGCCACCGGGATTTTCACCAGGCCGCCCTCGACGTTGAGCGCCGGGACGGCCCCCCATTTGAAGGGCAGGCCGCGGCGGCGGAAGTCCCGCAGCAGGTTGCTGTGCCCCAGCAGCAACGGCAGGACGCCAGCCGCGAACAACTCGGAGCGCTCCGGCTCGTGGGCGTCGCGGAAGGAGAGACTGGTCGCTAGCGCGGCCAAATCGTGGAACCGTTCCCGCCGGCCCTCGCCGTCGGGGGGGGCGCCGCGGCGGAGGGTCTCCACCAGTTCGCCAAGCAGCCTCCCGGCCAGCAGGATGGGATGGATGCAGGCGCCGCCCTGGAGGGCGCGGCACAACGTCAGCTGGCCGGGGAAGTCTTTGGGAGGCGTTTGCGGCAAGGCGGAGCTGTTGAAATAGAGGAACGCGCTTTGGTAGTAGATGGTGGCGAGGCCGTCGGACGGGAAATGCGTCCCGGCCGCCTCCGGGGTCTCGGCGAGGTAGTCCTTAAGGCGCAGCGGCGTGAAGTCCTGGAAATGGTTGTGGTAGTTCCACTCAACGCACTCGAAGGTGTCCGATGGCGGGGGAGGGGGCGCGTTTTCTCCGAGCGGGCGGTAGTTGATGTCCAAGGCGATGTAGTCTTGGGTGGCCATGAAGTTTTTGGCGACGCCGTCCCAGAGGGCGCGCTGTTCGGGCAGCGCGCTGTCGGTGAGGAAGCGGATCCGGCGCTTGAACCCGGCCATGCCGTCCGGGCCACCGGCCGCCACCGCGGCTTTCTCATGGCTGTAAAGCCCGGATTTGTGCTTGGCGTGGACGAGCCCCTCTTGCTTCAGCTCGTTCACCGCCCGTTGCACGGGGACGACGGTGGTGCCGAGCGCCGCCGCCAGCTCGCGGATGGACGGCAGCCGGGTGTCCGGGGGCAATCCCTGGCAGGCCTCCGCCAGCGCCCGCCTGATCAGCGGGAACTTGGCGGAGGTGCGTCCCTGGGCCGCCAGCTCTTTGCCCGTCCGCGCCAGGCTTGCCAGCAATGCGGCGTCTTCGTTATCTGTTTTAGAATTAGCCATGTCTATATAATAGCCGCCCCGGCCGCAAATGCAACGTAAAATTCCTCTCCGTGTCTTGACAAGCGCTGCGGCTCCACTTATTATATATCATGTTTTATAACACATCTATCTGTTTTAAAGCTGCTCTGGGCTCCAAATGGAGTCTTGACTAATATGGCAAAGCGGCCTATAACAACAACGAGGAGAAGGGATATGTGCCTGAAAAGCATTGGTTTGCTGTGTTTGGCGTCGCTGTCGCTTGCGGTCGGGGCGGCCGAGGTCGCGGTGAAGGCCGGCAACGTGGCATTGAAGCCGGACGAGGGGCAATGCGTCGTCGTCACCTGCTCCAATCCGGAGAAGGCGGAGTTTTCCGGCGTTTTGGGCGTCGCCGTCTTCCATGACCTGGCCGACTCCATCCAGCTCGACCGCCGGGAGCTGAAGCTCGGTCCGGGCGAGAGCCGGACGTTCAAGTACCCCTGGATTCCCGGCAAGGAGCATTGGGGGTGCGCCGCCGTGGCGGAGCTCGATGGCAAGAAGGCCAGCTACGCCTTCACCGTGACCAGCAACCTGCCCCAGGCGTCGCCGGCCATGGGGACGAGCCATTCCACCGGCGGCATGAAGCCGGAGGCCGTCGCCGCCCGGGTCCAGGAGTTCGCCGACTGTGGCGTCCCCATCGTGGAGGCCTTCTCCTGGAGCCCCAACCTCTGGGGCGGGGACGTCTGCCCCGAGACCGACACTTGGCGCGCCGGGCAGGGCGATAACATTGAGACGGCCCAGGCCCTCCACGCTTTGGTCGACAAGTCGCACGAGCTGGGGATGCTGGTCTACAGCTACGCCCAGCCTTGCTTCCGGGGCGAGGCCGGGAAGAGATGGTGCGAGGCGCGTCCTGAGGACGTCCTCTACCGGACGCCAGACCACCGGCTAGACTTGAAGGCCAAGCCGTTCGCCGCTTATTCCAATCCCTTCAACGAGACGGCGTTGAACGTTGGACTGGACAGCTACGGCAAGGCGCTCGCGAAATTCCGTTTCGACGGCGTCCGCTGGGACGGCCATCCCGGGGTTTTTTACGACCCGCTTGGCGACTGGGTCAGCCACTGCAACGGTGGCGCCAGCAGCTTCCCCTACGATTCCACGGGGAAGCCCATCATCCTCGCCGAGCCGGATTTGAGCAACGCCAAGCTGGTCGAGCACGCCTGCCAGCGGCTCGGCAAAGCTGTCCCGGGCTTGCTCTGGGGCTTCAATGTCTGTATGGGGCCGCCGGAAATCGGCGGCCTTAACATCACCTTCCCCGCCATGTTCCGAAAACTGGCGACGGACAAGCTGATCCTGCAGGAGCGGCATTTCCATAGCGGGAAGGACGGTCGCCCATACATGTTCATGAACCAGCGCTGGAGCGCCATCGCCGACGACTTGGAGTACTCCTCCGAGCTGGCGCATGTCTTGGGCGCCCAGCTTTATCGCGGCGACTACGGCCTTGGCCAGTGCGAACCCTTCCAGCGGCACGCCTTCGCCCTCCACTACGCCTCCCGCTCCCGGACTTTCGCCGTTTGCCCCTGGTACCGGTCAATCCCAAATGGCGGGAAATATCCCTACGACTTCGTCCGCTTCGCCCTGCGGTACGGCAAGCTGCTCTTCCATCCCTCCCTAAATCGCTTCAATCCACAGAAACCGCTGCAGCGGGTCTCCGTGACCAGCCAGACGCCCTTCCCCGTCCTTTACGACAAGTTTTGCTACGATCTCTTCGCCGACCGCAAGTTCCGGACGGTGATACATTTGCTTAACGCTCCGGCCACCGACCAGGTGAACACCCTCAGCACGGTGGAGCCGCCCTGGCTGGCCCGTAAGACCGTGGTCAGCGTCCGCCATCCCTTGGGACTGGACAAGGTCAGCGCCAAATATTACGTCCTGAGCCCAGAGTGGCCAGAAAGCGTGGTCGAGGTCAAGCCCGACAACACCAAGGCGGTCACTAACGTCGAGGTGCCGGACTTCCGCTATTGGGCCATGGTGGTTTGCGAGTACGAGATTGGGGTGGGCAAGCAAGACTACTCCAGCGAAGGGGAGCTGTTCCTGCCGGTGCTGCATCGGAAGGGCGAGCTATGAGGCGCCGCCGCTTCACGCTCCTGGAGCTGCTGGTGACGATCGCCGTGATCGCCATCCTGGCGGCGCTGCTGTTGCCCGCCCTGGGCAGGGCAAGAGAGTATGGCCGTGGATCCCTCTGCGGCAACAACGAGAGGCAAATCGGCCTCGCCGTCTTCGCTTACGCCAACGACCACGGCGACTACATTCCTCCTTGGTTCAACGCCGACACCAACCAGATATGGTGTGTCCGGCTTTACGCAAACGGCTATCTGTCCTCGCCTTGGATGAACCCCACCAGTCCCCTCGTCTGCCCCAGCAATCTGGCCTTGGCTGCGCCGAGCGGCTACAACCCTAGCAACTGTTTCGGTGGCACCTACGGGGTTTCGGTGATGATCGGCTATTACTACTATCAGGGCACGTGTTATTATTCTGGCGCCGGGACGACCTACAAACGACTCGACAAGCTTGACATGCCGTCGGCGCATTTCTACGTCGCCGACAAGGTTTTCGTCGGCGCCGATGCCGGAAGCAAATATCAAATCAAGAACAACTTGCCGGAAACTTGGCCGCCCGCTGGCCCCACGGGCGGCATCAGCTACGCCCACATCAAGGCCGCCAACTTCCTCTTCCTCGACGGGCATGTGGAGCGCATCGCCTATGCGAACGTCCCCGCTCCACCTCCCTGGGACGCCCCCAGTCCCCCCGTGTTCCCCTGGTAAAGGAGCAAAGGTCTCAGCGTCCATTGCATCCAGCTCGCCTGGAAAGACTATGCGCGCCCCGACGCTTTGACCACGTTGTTCCGCTCCCGGCTTGTAATTTACGCCCCAAACTGCGAGATTATGGTTTTCGGTGATGGACAAGAAGGCATCATGGCATAGGAGCTATGGACATGGACGCTTTTGGCGCTTTGTACGACCACATTCAAGCTTTGCGGATCATCGACACCCATGAGCACCTGCCCTTCGAGTCCGACCGCCCGCGAGATGCGGACATCCTCTCCGAATGGCTGATCCACTATTTCTCGTGCGACCTCGTCTCCGCCGGGCTTTCCGACGCGGGGCTGGCTTTCGCCCGCGACAGCGGCAAAAGCCTCAAGGAGCGCTGGGCGGCCGTCGCACCTTACTGGCGCGCCGCGGAGTCCACGGGCTATGGACGCTCGCTGGCGCTCGCCGCCCGGGACCTCTATGGCGTCGACCACATCGACGCCAAGTCGATCGAGGAGCTGGACCGGCGCTTCAAGGCGGCGCGGGCCAAGGGCGGCCATTACCAGTTCGTGCTCAAGGAGAAGTCCGGCGTCGACCTGGCGATCCGCGACGCCATGCCCACTCCCTATCGCGAGACGGACGACCCGTTCGCTTTCGCCATGTCGGTGAACGACTTCATTTCCCCCACCCACTACTGCGACATGCGCGCTCTTGGCGAGGAGGAGGTGGTCAAGGTACATAGTCTCGGGGATTGGATGGAGACCACGCGCCGCCATATCGAGCGGCACGTGGACGGCAGGAGCAGGGTGGTCTGCTTGAAATGCTCTTTGGCCTATCAGCGCGGCCTGCGTTTCGACAAAATCACCCAGTCCGACGCCGAACGGGCCTTCAACGAGTTCTTCGCCGACCGCAACCTCCCGGACTGGAGGTCGTCTTTCAAGGCCGGCAAGGCCCTGGAGGATTGGATGATGCATTTCGTCTGCCGCGTGGCGGACGAGAACCACCTCGTCATCCAGATTCACACCGGACTCCAGGAAGGCAACGGCAATTTCATCGCCGACTCCAATCCGACGCTCCTGAGCAACCTGTTCCTGGAGTACCAGGGCGCCAAGTTCGACCTCTTCCACATGGGCTACCCCTACATCATGGAGCTCGGCGTCCTGGCCAAGAACTTCCGCAACGTCTTCATCGACATGTGCTGGGGGCACATCGTCAGCCCCGAGGCCGCCCGCCGCGCCCTCGTCGAATGGCTCGACGCCGTGCCGGCGAACAAGATCAGCGCCTTTGGCGGGGACTATTGTTTCGTCGACGGCGTCTATGGCCATCAGCTCCTGGCCCGGCGGAACGTGGCGCAGGCCTTGGCCCAGAAGGTGGCGGACGGGTCGTTCGGACTCGACCGCGCCCGGGAGATCGCCACGTGGCTGTTCGTGGACAACCCCAAGCACCTCTTCGGCCTTGAGCGTTTGCTGGAATGAAAAACGGACGGCACCGCCCGCTGGGGCCGCTCCGTCCGCGTGTTATATGCCTTCGGCTTAGCCGATGTAGAGCCCCTCGATGCGGATCTGGGTCTGGACGCCCTCGGGGGTCTTGCTGCGGTTGATGAAGTTGATCAAGCCGCTGTGCCGCCATTGCAGCATGCACTTGCGGGGCATGAACCAGTAGCGCATGCCGATCTTCATCTCGACGCGGCTGCGCTCCACGATGCCTTCGTAGGCCTCGGCGGAGTAGTAGCCGATGTCTTTGAACCCCTTGGTGCGCGGTCCGAGCGGTCCGGTCACGCACCAGACGATGACGCCGGTGCGTTTGTCGACCTCGACCACCACGCCGCAATGGGTGATGGGGCAGCCGCAGGACATGCCCAGCGGACGGCCGATGATGATGTCGCCGACGGTGATGTCCATCTCGCGGGTGATCATGGGGTTGTGGAGCTTCATGGTCTCGCGCGGCCCGGGGTCGCCGGGGAGGGTCTCCAAGGTGAAGTCGAAATCGCGGCCGAGCGAGTCCTGCCAGCCTTTGATGTCGACGCTTTTGCAGTCGTGGCAGGAGCCGCAGTGGACTTCCTCTTGTTTGGCCTTGGCGGCCTTGTCCAGGTGGATGCAGCGCTTGAGCTCTTCCGGACGGGTGGCGATGATCTTGGCGAAAGCCTCGCAGCTTTTGGAGCCGCAGGCCCCGCAGTTCAGGCCGGGCAACTCGACGGTGTTGGTGGTGCAGACGCTCATGATGGCTTATTCCCCTTGATAGAACAGTTCGTTTTCCATGGAACGGACGACGCCGAAGTGGCTTTCCCAGCCGATGTCCTTCTTGCCGACGCAGATGGTGCAGGTGCCGACCGGTGGGTTGCCGCGCAGGAAGGTGGGCAGTTGCATGTGCTCGGACCGCTCGATCTGGCGCACGACGTAGTCGATGTTGACGCCGTGCAGGGCGTCGGACTCGATGATGGTGACCTCCCCGGCGGCGGCGAGGATGTTGGCGCGGAAGACCTCGCGCTCGGCTTGCGACACCAGGTCGATCTTGGTGACCACGGCGACGTCGGCCAGCGACAGCATCGGGCCGATCTTGCGGGGCAGGTTCATGCCGCTGGTGGCCTCCATCACGATGATGCCCAGCGAGTGCTCGATGTAGGGGGAGCAGCGCAGGCAGAGCCCGGCGGTCTCGACCACCAGGATGTCGCTCTTGTTCGCCGTGGCCCAGCGGATGGCGTCGCCCATGACCACCACGTTGCAGTGGTCGGGGCAGAGCTCGCCGGAGTAGATCTTGCGGGTCGGGATGCCGAACTCCTTGGCGAAGAGCTCGTCCTCGTCGGCGTACTGCACGTCGATCTTAAGGAAGGAGACGCTCTGTCCCTTCGCGATCAGTTTGCGGATGGTCTGCTTCAGGACGGTGGTCTTGCCGCTGGTCGGCGGCCCGGCGCAAATGACGACTTTCATTTATCTCTCCCAAATTGGTTCTAGGTTTTAGGTTTTAGGTTTTAGGTTTTAGACTCAGTTGGTCGCCTTGCTGTAACCGTGGATCTCGAGCTGCTCGAGGATGTCGCTCTCCTTGACGCGGCCGCCGTTGCGGATGCGGGCGCGGAGGTCGAGGATGAGGTTGTCGAGCTTCTTGATCTCCTCGACGGCGCGCTTCTCCTCCTCGTCGGTGAAGATCATGTCGACGACGGCGCCGTTCTTCATGACCAGGCGGTAGTCGGAGAGCAGGGCGATACGGGGGTCGTGGGTGACGAAGATGAAGATCTTCTCGTAGTGCTTGAGCAGCTCCAGCGCCTTGGTGCGGTGGATGCCGGCGTTCTCGATCTCGTCGAGCAGGATGATCGGCGAGTTGCCGATGATCACGGCGTCGGCGATGAGCAAGGCGCGGGTCTGGCCGCCGGAGAGCTCGGTCATGGAGTGCTCGGGGTTGATCGGCTCGCCGGTGAGCTGGTTGGCGAAGGCCAACGTCTCCTCGACCGCCTTCTCCGCCTTGTCCTTGAGCCGGATCGAGGCGTGGGTCTGGAGGAAGAGGTTCACTGGCATGTCGGACAGGAAGTTGGTGTGCTGGGTGATGAAGGCGATCGGGTTTTTGGAGGGGTCGTTGGCGTATTCCTCCGGGGGCTCCTCGCCGTTGATCAGCACCCGCCGCCCCGACATGGTGTTGGCGTTGGCGAACATGGCGATGTCGTTGATGAACGTGGTCTTGCCGGAGCCGGTCGGCCCCACGATGCTGATCACGTCGCCCATCCGCAGCGTCACCGAGTCGATCTTGTCCTTCTGCCCGGCCTTGCCATGCCCCCGGAAAATCGTCAGTTCCTTGACTTTCATCCCAATCACTCCTTTTATCGAAGGTTAAGTTATATATCCCATCTGGTTAGTATGGTTTAATAATAACATTCCCCATTGAGTTTGTCAAGTATTGCCCCCGTGAAATTTTCCCGATTTTTTAGCGGAGGTTCTGTCACCCCATCTTCAGGGCGGCGATTGGCTTGGGCGGCGGCCCCTGGGAGCTTGGGTGGACCGCCCGCGCTCCCAGGGGCCGCGTTCATAAAGCGACGGTCTGCTTTTCTCGGCCTTATGGGGTCAGGACCGCGTCGCCGTAGAGCGCTGGGGCCATGCCGCTGGCGATGCCGCCGTACCACTCCAGGTGATGGCGCTGTTTGGACGCGTCGGCGTCGTTGACCAGCAGGCTGAACTTCAATTCCATGCCTGCCCGGGGGGGCTTCACGTTGAGGGACTTCCAGGGGATGGCGGCGGCATACTTGGTCGTCCCATCTTGGCGCGTCCACGTCGCCTTGACGTCGGGGAGGGGACCGGAGAGCTCGGCGAGGTTCCGGTTGGAGCTCGCCCAGACCCAGGACTTGCAGACGCCGTCCGCGGCGGGCATCAGCCCGAAGCTGGTGAACAGCGTCTCCCCGAGGCCGTCGTTGTTTGGGTGGAGCATTTCGGGCCGCGCCACCGCCACCGCCAGTTGCAGCGAGTCGGCGGACCATAGTCCCGCGGGTGTCTCCGCCACCACATGCCACTTGTCCCGCGTCTCGACGTTGACGAGGAGCGCCTCGTCGTTCCAGCCCAGGGTTAGCGCGCCCTGGGGCCGGTCGAAATCGCCTTTGACGCTTCCCTTGCTCGGCTCGCCGTTCTCCAGGACGAACCTTGAGAGCCCCCGCGAGACGGGGAAGCGGTTCAGCGCGGGGAGCTGGACTTTCCAGGGCTTGCGGACGGCGTCGTCGATTTCGGCGCTGTACTGGTGCGGGCGCCCGAAGGCTGGCTGGGGAATCGCGAGCGAGGCGGGCTTGTTCACTTCGAACTCGCCGGCCGCGATCTGCTTCGCGTCCTCGCGGGCCATTAGTTTGAAGCGCGCGCCCTGGAGCTCGGATTTCGGCATGAACTCAAGCGTGGCCGTCGAACCCTTGCCGGAGACGTAGCTCAGGTCCGCGAGCTCGATGGGCGCCTGGACGACGAGCGGGCGGTTCCAGACGCATCTGCTCTCGCCGTCCTTGACCAAATGGATGAAGACACATTGCTCGCCCGGCTGGGCGTCCTCGGGGATTTTTAGCTTCACCGTCCAAGCGTCGCCTTTGCCTTCCAGCTCGCTCTTCCAGCCCGCGGGAGTCTCGATTCTCAATGAGCAGCCCTCGGCGGCCAGCGGCGCGCCCTTGAGGGTGATGACGGCCTCCTGGCCGGGCTTCGCCTTCAAGTCCCGCGGGCCGAACTCCACTTTCAGGCCCTGCAGCCGCGAGATGTCCTCCGCGCCGTGGCCGGCGATGTAAACCGGGGCCTCGTCTACGGCGATGGTGAGGATGCCCTTCTCGGTCGCGGCTTCCGAGGAGCCGCCGCAGAGGTCGGTTATCAGCGCCTTGCCGCCGGAGAGCGGGATCTTCAGGGTCTTGGGCGTCTTGGACAGCGAGTAGGCCACGAGCAGCGGCAGCCCCTTCCTGGAGAAGAGCATGACTTTGGCGCCGCGCCCGAACTCCAGCTCGCCGAGATAGTCCGCGTCGTAGGTCTGGCGCGACATCGTGGCCCAGGCGGCGTAGGCCGGTTTCGGCTCCCGGACCGGGGAGTTCTTGGGATGGCCGCGCAGGATGCCGTAGTCGAGCTCGCGCTGGCTGGTGGCGTCGTTCCAGAGGCAGCAGTGCCAGACGCAGGCCTTGAGGTTCGGGAAGCCCCGGTTGATCAGCGCGACCCGCGCAATGTAGGCGGCCTGTTCGAGCTCGCTGACCTCGCCGCCGGGCTTCGTGGAGTAGCCCATCTCGCTGATGTAGAGGGGCACCTCATGGCCGGTGATCTCCCGCAGCTCGCGGGAGAGTTTCGTCAGCATCTCGGGGTAGCCGGAGCTGTCGGGCGCCGCGGCGTTCGGGATATATGGATGGAGCATCACGCTGTCGACGAGCGTGTCCATCTTGTGGTTGAGGTAATAGCCGACGATCTGTCCGTACTGGTTGGCGCTCATGGGGTTGATGCAGATGCCGGCGATCGGCGTCCCGGGGGCGAGCTTGCGGACCAGGCGGCTCTCGTTCGCGATGATGTCGACGACATCCTTCATCTCCCCGTGGAAGTTCTCCCCCACCATCGGCTCGTTCTGGGTCTCCCAAACATCGACCAAGCCTCTTTGAGACACGATCTCGTTGCCGGTTTTCTCCAGGATGTCTTTCCAGTCGTCCTGCGGAATGGGGACCATCTTCTTGAACGCGTTCAGCACGTTCAGGCATTTGATCACTTTCACCGGGCTTCTAGCGGCGAGGGCCTCGGCGCTGGGCGGCTCCCCCTTGAAATCCGGCTTCTGGAACTGCGGCCAGAAAAGCTGGCGCGTCCATTTCGCTCCGGCCACCCGGAGGATCTCGTCGGAAGTGCCGCACCAGACGCCGAACGCTGGCTGCGGGGTGCTGTAGTAGTCGGCGGGCAGCGGACTGGTCACGAGGAAGCTGGCGTTTTGGGTTTCCACGACGTCTCCTCCCAGGGAAAGCGACGCGGACGCCAGATAATAGCCTGGAGCCGAGACCGTCGTCTCGATCCCCGCGCTGGCCGCCGCGTCGAAGCGGCCCTTGACGTCCCCCCTGAAATCCGTGAGCGTCAGCTTGAGCGTCGCGCCCCCCGGCGCCCCCGGGGCGGAGACCGTCAGGGCGATGGGACGCTCGAACAGCCTGACGGGATCTGGAAGGTCGATGCGGATAAGATTCCGTGGACTCGTCGCTTCGGATTTCTTTTCCTGCGTTGGTGCGCCGCCTTCCTTGACGTTTTGGGCTCGCGTTGGAGTGGCCGCCGCTTTCGCCAATGGTTTCGCTTTGGAGGCGTCGCGCGGGGCGGAAGGCTCTGTCAGCACCGAGATGTTGTCGAGCCATAACTTCCCTTGCTCCGGTCCGCCGACCGCGCTGAGGAACAACCCGATCGTGGCCACGGCTTTCCCCATGGTCTTGGCCGGAAACGGCCCTAGAATCATCTCGTGTCGCTGCCATGTGGCGGACGGGATTACCTCGTCGAGGACATTCGTTCCGTCGGGATGCGTCCAGAACACGATGGGCTTCGAGCCTTGCAGCATGGCCGCCACCCTTAGCGATGGCCCTCGTTCGCCACCTGTCCGCTTACAATCGAAGCTCAGCCGATAGGCCTTGCCCGCGCGGAAGGGGACGAATAGCACGGCGTCGACATTTTTGTCCGCTTCAGGGGACAGGCAGAGGCTGTGGGCGCCCGCCGTCGAGGTGTCGGCGTCGATCACCGCTTGGCCTGGGGTGTTAATCCAGTAGCCTCCCGTCCCGTCCTCGAAGGACGGGTTGGGCAGGTCGACGCGCTCCTGCCCAGGCCCCGCGGCCAAAGTTTGGAGCAAGGGTAGGGCGAGGGTGGAACAGATTGCGGCTAGCTGGCTTCGCATGGGGTAAGCTCCATTATGGGATTATTTTCACGGCGCTGGAGAGGTAGCATTCCTCGAAGCTGGGTGAAATGGTCTTCAGGTCGCTCCGTCCGGCCTGCCCCGCGCTGCCGTCGAGATACCAGAGGTTCGCCTTCCGGGCGTGACGCAGGTCAAGGTTGAAGTTGGCGCCGCTGTTCCAGCTGATCATGTAGCACTGCTTGAGGCTCGCCCACCAGCCCAGGCCGACGCTGTCCCCGACGAACCACGTCGACGAGGGCGAGCTGAGTTTCAAGATGTTCGTGGACGGCTGGTATGTCTCGTCACGTTTAAACTTCATGGGGTCCCGGTTGATGCCATAGCTGTAAGGGAAGAAGCTGCTGTTGAACGTGGCGGGGGGGCCGCATGGGCAGACTAGGCAGGAGACGCCGGCCAAATACTTGTCCTCGACCAGCTCGTTCGTCCAGGCGCGCAGCAGGATGCGGGGCGGATAGAACCAGCCGTTGTAGTCGTTCGCGTAGGAGATTATCGCCGTGCCGCACTGCCTGACGCTCCCCAGGCAATAGATCGTCCGGGCGCGCTCCTTCGCCTGGCCGAGGGCGGGCAGGAGCAGCGCGGCGAGAAGCGCGATCACCGCCATCACGACCAGGAGTTCGACAAGGGTGAAAGTCTTCCGTTTCATGTTCGTTCTCCTCCGGCGCATGCGCCTCTTACTGTTTCGTGCACGACAAGCTCGACAGGAATTCTCGCTTGTGTTGCCTTGACCTCGCCTTGCGCGGCGATCAAGGAAAGGAGGACCTCCGCGGCCTTCCTCCCGATCTCCCTGGGGGACTGGTTGACGGTCGTCAGACGGGGCCGCGACATGGCCGAAATCAGCTTGATGTCGCCGAACCCCAGCAGCGAAAGCTCCTCGGGGACGCGGACGCCAAGCTCCCGGGCCGCATCCAGCGCCTGGAGCGCGCAGTAGTCGTTGAAGCAGACCAGCCCGTCTGGCCGGACCGGCGAGGCGAGCAGTTCCCGGATCAGCTCCAGACCATGGTCCGCGCTCCCGGCGGCGTCGACGCACCAGGCGTCCCGCACGGGCAGCCCATGGCCGCGCATGGCCGTCTGGAACCCTTCCCACCGCTCTTCGCACGAGCTGGCCCGCGAGTAACGGATGAAGCCCAGCTCCGTTATCCCATGGTCGAGCAAATGCGTGGTGGCCAAGATGCCGCCATGGACGTTGTCGCTGCCGACGAAGCTGAACTCGTTGCCCGGCCATGTCTGGTCGATGATGACGATCGGTTTTTGGAAGGCTCGGAGTTCCTGCTGGTATTCCGGGCTCGGCAACCGTTCCATCGGGAAGAGCAGCAGGCCGTCGAGGCGTCGGCGCGAGAAGCGCGACAGCATCTGGTTGCCCTGCGCGGCGATCATGTCCCAGCAGATGACGAGCGTCTCGTAGCCAGCCGCGCCCAGTTTGCCCAGCAGCCCTTCCATGACCGCGCCGGCGAAGCTGTCGGTGAAGTTGTTGTAGGCCACGCCGATCATTTTGCTGCGGCCCGTCTGGATGCCTTCCACCAGGGCGTTGGGATGGTAGTTGTGCTGGCGGCTGACCTCCTGTATCCTCTGGCGGGTGAGGGCGTTGATCTTCGGGTTGTTCCGCAGCGCCTTCGAGACGGTCGCCTCGGAGACGTTGCAGATCCTGCCTATGTCCTTCATCGAAACCATGGCCGCTCCTTGTCTTGTCCAGCGGGCGCGATGCCGCCCTCTCTTATAGTATAGGAGGGAAAAGGAAAATTTCAAGTACTTGAAATGTAAAGATGGGAGTCGTCTTGGCGCCGGAGGGGGAGGGAAATCGTCCCGCCCCGGCTTGGAAAACTCGCCGCGGGGGGCTATGTTGTCGGCCTAGCGATAGGGAGCCGGTAAAATAATGCGGATTTTTCGGGAATGGCGTTGGAAATTGTCGCGGGTTGCGGCTACTTTACTCGCTTCGTTCATTGGTTTGGCGTCTCAGGGCGCCGGAGCCGGGACGGAAGCGGAGGACACAGGTGCCCTCCGCAGGGCGGTGGACGCAGTCGGCCGCGACCCTGACAAGTTGCTCGGGCGTTGCGTGACGGCGGAGCGTGACCTTCAGGGGTTGCGCCAGCGTTATGCCGATGTTCTTTTAAATGCTGAGAAACAACGCGAGTCATTCGCGCGCTCAAGTTTGAGCGTGGCGGGGGCGGTCGCCACCGGCGATTCCCCCGACTCCGGCCGTCAAGCGGCCGAGCTGCGCGGTTCCCTGTCACAATGCGTCCGCGAGGGCGCGGCGTTCTCCGGGGCGGTCGCCGAGCTCTGTCGCTACCTCCAGGCCAAGCTGCCTGGAATGCCGCTCCCCGACGACGAGAAGCTCAAATTGAGGCTTCGGGTCGAGGAGACAGCGGCCGCGGCCGAGAGCTTCAATCTCCTGCTTGACCCCGCCTTGGACGCCCCCGCGTCCGGGCAATGCCGGGTGCTCGACGTTAACGATAAACTGCAAGTGGTCGCCCTCTCCGCCGGGTTGAAGGACGGCCTCCGCTCCGGGTTGGGGCTGGAGGTCCCGGAGGCGGGAGGGGCGAAACTGAGGTTGGTAATGGTCAGGCCCTTCGTCTCCGCCGCGGTGGTGGTGGAGGGGGACATGGCCGCGGTCGCGCCGGGGATGCTCGCCAGGGCCGGCGGTTCGAACGGAAGTCAAGATAAGTCGCAAGTGCCAATAAAATAGGGAAAAGAGATGGAAGTTAGAGCTATCACCAGGTACGTCAGGATCACCCCTGAGAAGGCCAGGCACGTCGCCAGGCTGCTCCAGGGCAAGTCCGTCGACGAGGCGTTGCGGATGGTCGACCTGATCCCCAGGAAGGCCGCCAGGCTCTTCGCCAAGACGCTCAAGTCCGCCGTCGCCAACGCCGAGAACAACCATGAGTTGGAGCCCGGCAGCATGATGGTCCGCGAGGCCACCGTCGGCGAGGGTCCGAGAATGAAACGCTTCGTCCCCAAGGCGCGCGGCATGGCCGGGCCGATCCTCAAGCGGACGAGCCACCTTAAAGTTATCCTCACCGACGAGCTGGATTAAGAAAGGACTGACACTGTGGGACAAAAGGTAAACCCCAAAGGCTTCAGGGTCGCGGTCACTAGGGACTGGGACTCCAAGTGGTTCAGCAAGAAGGCCAATTTCGGAGTCTGGCTGCACGAGGACCTGAAGATCCGCGACCATATCCTCACGGAGTTCAAGCACGCCGCCATCGCCCGTGTCTTGATCCACCGCGCCTCCAACCGCATGATCGTCGAGATCTACTCCGCCCGGCCTGGGGTCCTCTCCAGCCGCAAGGGCGAGTACGCCAAGCTGCAGGAGAGCCTCAACAAGCTCGCCGCCGGCAAGGAAGTCAAGATCGAGATCAAAGAGGTCAAGCGCGCCGAGACCAACGCCCAGCTGGTCGGCGAGAGCATCGCCGCGCAGCTTATCCGCCGCATCGGCTTCCGCCGCGCCATGAAAAAGGCCATCCAGACCGCCATGGACATGGGCGTCGAGGGGATCAAGATCAAGGTCTCCGGCCGCCTCGGCGGCGCCGAACTCGCCCGCACCGAGCAGTACAAGGAGGGGAAGATCCCCCTGCACACGATCAAGGCGAACATCGACTACGGCTTCTCCGAGGCCGCCACCACCGCCGGCAAGATCGGTATCAAGGTGTGGATATGTCATCCCGAAGCCGAAACACAGGAGGCTTAAGCCATGGCTTTGATGCCCAAAAGGTGTAAGTATAGGAAAGTCCAGCGCGGCAACATGAAGGGGCTGGAGCAGAACAACAACCAGCTCGACTTCGGCGACTTCGGCCTTCAGGTGCTCGACCGCGGCTGGGTGCGCAACACCCAGATCGAGGCGGCCCGTATCGCCATCAACCGCCATCTCCACCGCCGCGGCAAGGTTTGGATCCGGCTCTTCCCGGACAAGCCCATCACCAAGAAACCCCTCGAGACCCGCATGGGCAAGGGCAAAGGCAACCCGGAGGAATGGGTAGCCGTCGTCCGTCCCGGACGTGTTCTTTTCGAGGTCAGCGGTTGCACCGAGACCGTGGCCCGCGAGGCTCTTTGCCGCGCCGCCGCCAAGCTGTCGCTGAAAACCAGGATGCTCACCCGCGAGCAGGCGTAAGGAGGCCATAAGCATGAAAGCGTCGAAAATCCGTGAGATGACCCAGGAGGAGATCGCCGTGCAGTTGGCCGACCTGAACAAGGAAGGCTACAACCTGCGCGTCCAGCAGAAGACCGGGCAGCTCCAGAACAGCGCCCGCGTCAACCTCCTCAAGAAGGACGTCGCCAGAGTCCGCACCGAGCTTCGCTCCCGCGAGCTGGCGGCCAAGGCTTGAGCAACCATAAAACAGCTTCCGCGAGAGTGAAATGAGCGAGAATATAGCCGAAAACACCACCGCCGAGCGCGGCCTCCGCAAGCAGCGCGAGGGCATTGTCGTCAGCGACTGCCAGGACAAGACGATCATCGTCAACGTCGAGCGCCGCGTCTCCCACCCGCTTTACCAGAAAGTGGTGAAGCAGAACAAGAAGTACTACGCCCACGACGAGGAGAACCAGGCCAAGGTCGGGGACAAGGTCCGCATCGTCGAGACCCGTCCTCTCAGCAAGACCAAGCGCTGGCGTTTGCTCAGTGTGCTTAGCAGCGCCACCTGACCGGCGCCCCGGAAGAAAGGATCACTTTTATCATGATTCAAATGCAGAGCAGACTCGATGTCGCCGACAATAGCGGCGCCAAGAAGATCATGGCGATCAACGTGCTCGGCCAGGGCCGCCGCGTCGCCGGCATCGGCGACGTCATCGTCGCGTCCGTCAAGGAGGCCATCCCCGGCAGCAACGTCAAGAAGGGCGAGGTCGTCAAGGCCGTCATCGTCCGCACCGCCGCCAGGATCCGCAGGGAGGATGGCTCCTACCTGTGCTTCGACAGGAACGCCGCCGTCCTCATCGACAACCAGAACAACCCCCGCGGCACCCGTATCTTCGGGCCCGTGGCCAGGGAGCTGCGCGACAAGAAGGACTACATGAAGATCATCTCTCTCGCCCCGGAGGTGCTGTGATGGGCAAGTCCAAAGTGAACAAGACGGCCATTGTCGGCAAGACCCATGTGAAAAAGGGTGACGTCGTCCTGGTCAACAGCGGCAAATGGAAAGGCGAGACCGCCAAGATTGTCGCAGTGTTGCGGGAAAAAGGGCGCGTCGTGCTGGAGTTCTCCGGCCTCTCGGCCGAAAAGAAAAAAGAGTTCGGGCTTAAGACCGTCCGCAAATCCCAGGCCAACCCCCAAGGGGGCCTTGTCGAGCGCGCCGTGTCCGTCCACATCTCGAACGTCAACCTCAAAGTGGAAGCCAAGGCTGAGGCCTGACCAACAGCGGAGACACGTTATGCCTGACATGTACAAAAAATTCACTGAAGAGATAGTCCCGAAGCTCGTCGAGAAGCGGGGCTACCGCAACATCAACTTGGTGCCGCGCATGGAGAAGATCATCATCTCCACCGGCATCTCCAGCGGCGCCGAGCGCGACACGTTCCCGGAGTGCAAGCAGCAGGTCAGCATGATCGCCGGCCAGGCCGCGGTCATCACCAAGTCCAAGCGCGACATCTCCAACTTCAAGCTGCGTAAAGGCATGCCGGTTGGGGTCATGGTCACCTTGCGCTCGAAACGCATGTACGAGTTCCTCGACCGTTTCATCCACAACGCCTTGCCCCGCGTCCGCGACTTCCGCGGCATCCCCCTCAAGGGTTTCGACGGCAGGGGCAACTACAACATGGGCTTGAAGGACGTCACGGTCTTCACCGAGGTCGACATGGACAAGCTCAAGCACCCTTTCGGCCTCAACATCTGCTTCGTCACCACGGCCAAGACCGACGACGAGGCGCAGGATCTGTTGCGTCTGATCGAAATGCCGTTCGGCGAGCAAGGAGACAATTAACATGGCCAAAACAAGTCAAATGGTGAAGTGCAAGCGCGGCGCCAAGTTCAACGTCAGGAACTACCATCGCTGCGAGCGTTGCGGCAGGGCTCACGCTTATATCGGCAAGTTCAAGTTGTGCCGTATCTGCTTCCGGGAGCTAGCTTCCAACGCGCAGATCCCCGGCGTCATCAAGGCCAGTTGGTAAGGAAGGACCACTCAGATGAGTATGCAAGACCCTATTAGCGATATGCTCACCAGGATCCGGAACGCCGGCATGGCCGCCCTCGAGGAGGTCAGCATGCCTGCCTCCAAGATGAAGGAGGCCGTCGCCGCGGTGCTGAAGGAAGAGGGTTTCATCCGGGATTTCGCCGTCACCGGCGAGGGCGCCTCCAAGGCGCTGCAGCTCCAGGTGAAATACTTCAAGAAAAAGCCGGTGATCGAAGGGATTCGGCGTATTAGCAAGCCGTCCTGCCGCGTCTATTGCGGCTGCCAGGACATCCCCAAGGTCAGGAACGGGCTCGGGACGGTTATCCTGTCCACCCCTAGCGGGGTTCTTAGCGACAAGCGCGCTAAGGAGCAGAACGTCGGCGGCGAAATACTTTGTTACGTCTGGTAAGGAGAGGGAACCGCTATGTCGCGAATTGGTAGCAAACCTGTTGCAATCCCCAAGGGGGTTAATGTGTCCGTCGTCGACGGTTTGATGAAAGTCGACGGCGCCAAGTCCAAGCTCAGCCAGGCCGTCCCGCCGATGATCGAGATCACGGTCGACGGCGAGGCCGCCCATGTCCGCCGCTTGAACGAGACCCGCCAGGCCAGGGCCATGCATGGCCTCGCCCGGAGCCTCTTGTTCAACATGGTCAAGGGCGTCACCGAGGGCTTCAAGAAGAACCTCGAGATCGTTGGCGTCGGCTACAAGGCTCAGCTCGCTGGCCGCGTCCTCAACCTTAGCCTCGGTTATTCCCACCCGGTGAACTTCGACATCCCCGACGGCATCACCGTGACCGTCGCGGACAACGTCAAGATCAGCGTCGAGGGCGCCGACAAGCAGATGGTCGGCGAAGTCGCCGCCACCATCCGCCGCTTCCGGAAGCCGGAGCCCTACAAGGGCAAGGGCATCCGTTACGCGGGCGAGTATATCGCCATGAAGGAAGGCAAGTCCATCGGTTAATCCCTCCAATTTTTCCCGGAGATTTCACGAATGTCAACATTATCTAAGCAAGACGCGCGGCAGCGCCGGCACAATCGCCTGCGCAAGAAGGTCATCGGCACGGCCCAACGCCCCCGCATGGCCGTCTTCAGGTCCAACAAGCATCTCTATGTTCAGCTCATCGACGACGACAAGGGCCATACCATGGCTTCCACCTCCACCCTCGACGCGAAGTACGTGGAGTCCGGCGCGGGCTCCAACGTCGGCGGGGCGGAGATCCTTGGCCGCATCGCCGCCGAGAAGGCTCTTGCCGTCGGCATCACCGAGGTGGTCTTCGACCGTGGCGGCTTCGCCTTCCACGGCAAGATCAAGGCCTTGGCCGAGTCGGCCCGCAAGACCGGCCTAAAATTCTAATAGTAGGAGTCAACATATGCCCCCGAAACGCACAAGGGAAGCCTCCACGTCGTCCAGTGAGCTCGAGGAGAGCGTGGTCAGCATCAACCGTTGCAGCAAAGTCGTCAAAGGCGGCCGCAATTTCAGCTTCAGCGCCCTCGTGGTCGTTGGCGACCGCAACGGCACCGTCGGCGTTGGCCTGGGGAAGGCCAACGAAGTCGCCGACGCCATCCGCAAGGGTGGGGAGATCGCCCGCAAGAACCTCACCGCCGTGCCGATGCGCAAGCAGACCATCACGCACGAGATCGAGGAGAAGTTCAGCGGCAGCAAGATCATGCTCAAACCCGCCAGCCCCGGAACCGGCCTCATCGCCGGCGGCGGCATGCGCGTCGTGCTTGAGCTGGCCGGCGTCCGCGACGTCCTCGCCAAGTCGCTTGGCTCCAACAACCCGGTCAACGTGGTCCGGGCGACGATGAAGGCCATCGGCGGCCTCATGACCCGCGACCAGATCCTCGAAAAACGTTCATAAGCAGCATCAACACATAGGGGTTTCACACCATGGAACTGCATACTCTGAAGAACACCCCCGGGGCGCGCAAGAAACGCAAGCGCATCGGCCGGGGCGATGGCTCCGGCACCGGCCACACCGCCGGCCGCGGCGAGAAGGGCGCCGGATCCCGTTCCGGCTCCGGCTTCCGTCCCTTCCACGAGGGCGGCCAGATCACCTTCTTCCGCCGCCTCCCCAAGCGCGGCTTCAAGAACCCGAACCACAAGGAATACACCGTCGTCAACTTGGCGCAGCTTGAGGCCGCCTACGAGGCCAACGCCATCGTCGACCAGGAGAGCGTCCTCGCCAAGGGCTTGGTCAACCAAGTCAAATGCGGTTTGAAGGTGCTCGCCAACGGCGACATCACCAAGCCGATGACGGTCAAGGCGAACCGCTTCTCCGCCACTGCCAAGGCCAAAATCGAGGCCGCCGGCGGGAAATGCGAAGAGGTGTGAACCACTAAAGCTCCCGGGGTGATCTCATCATGCTTTCCGCATTCAAAAACGCGTTCAAAATAAAAGAACTGCGCGGCAAGATCCTCTTCACGTTGGGGATCATCGCCTTGTGCCGGGTGGTATCCACCGTCCCGTGTCCGGGGGTCGACACGCAGGCGCTGAACATCTATTTCGACAAGTTCAGCAACATGGGCCAGGGCGCCGGGATGTTTTTCGGCATGTTTGACATGTTCACCGGCGGAGCCTTGGAGAAGTTCGCGGTGGGGACGTTGGGCATCATGCCCTACATCTCCGCCTCGATCATCATGCAGATGCTCATGCCCGTGATCCCGCAGTTTGAGCGGATGGTGCGCGAAGGCGGTGAGTCCGGACGGCAGAAGTTCAGCCAGTACACCAGGTACCTGACCTTGATTATCTGCGTGGTTCAAGGCGCCATGGCGGCCTACGCCATGGCCAACCCTGCCCGCATCGGCCTGCCCGCCCCCGACAGCCCGCTCGTGCTCGACAGCGGCAACTCCTTTGTCGCCATGACGATCATCATCCTCACCTGCGGCACCATGCTGCTCATGTGGTTGGGCGAGCGTATCACCGAGCACGGCATCGGCAACGGCGCCTCCATGATCATCACCATCGGCATCATCGCCCGCTTGCCCAACGCCGGTTACAGCCTCTACGAGATGATGGTCAACGGCGGCGGTTCCGGCAAGCTCATGCGCCCGGTCAACGTCTTGCTGTTGTTGTTGCTCTTCGTTGTGGTCACCGCCGCGACGGTCATGCTCACTCAAGGTCAGCGCCGCGTCCCGATCCAGTACGCCAAACGTTCGGTCGGCAACAAGGTCGCCGGTGGCAACACCTACATACCCTTGCGCGTCAACTTCTCTGGCGTGATGCCCATCATCCTCGCCGGCGCCGTGCTGATCATCCCGGACATGCTGTTCCGTTGGTTGCCGCCTTTGCGCGACTACACCTATCTGGTCCAGTACGGCAGCGCGGGTTATATGATCCTCTATGGCGTGTTGATCTTGTTGTTCTCCTACTTCTGGGTGGCCAACCAGTTCAACCCCGTCCAGATCTCGGACAACTTGAAGCGTGACGGCGCCTTCATCCCTGGCATCCGTCCGGGCAAGCCTACCGCTGAGTTCCTGGACGACACCATGACCAGGATCACCTTGGCAGGGGCCATCTTCCTGTCCGGTTTGACCTTGTTCCCCATGATCTTGTCGGATCAGTTCGCCATCCCGCCGTTGATCGGCAGCTTCTTTGGCGGCACGAGCTTGTTGATCATGGTCGGCGTCATGTTGGACACCTTGCGCCAAGTCGAGTCGCATCTAGTCATGCGCAACTACGACGGTTTCCTGAAGCATGGTATGATCCGCGGGCGCCGCGGGCAGTAGCCTTCGGACAATCCATCCACAAAAGCCTTCCCCTTTCGGGGGGAAGGCTTTTTTGTTTAGGGGGCAGGAGTAAACTACCCTGTCCAGGCAAAGCCGCTTCCGGCCCGCACCTCGGCAAGGACAACAAGGACAACAAAGACAACAATGACATGCAAGTGTTTGAGTTGGAATGTCCGTCGTTGGAGTCCTCATTAGTTCCAGCGCCGTCCCTCTATCTCCCGCCATGTCCTCCTTCGCCGTTGATAGTATAAATATACAATAAATACCGGCGTTTTTCCATGTTCAAACGGCATAATTGCAGTATGATCTTTGGATGAGGGGGCGAGATCGCCCCCGGCATGGAGACATAGAGAAGGTGTATGTTATGGAAAAGCCTAAGATTTACGTGGCCAGGGTCGCGCACGGTTGGAATGACGGCGGTCATGGTTGGAATTATCTGAGCGAAAAGAACCAACGGAAGCTGGCCGAGTTCTCCAATCCGCTCGTGGACGACGCCGGGCCCAGGACGCCGGGCGAGGAGGAGTTGATCGGGAAGCTCGCTGGGGCGCAGGCGATCTTGTTGCCCAATGGTTCCGGCGGCGACGGGATCACCGAGGGCGTCCTGCGTCGGGTTGGCACCGTGGAGGCGGTCGTCGTGGCGCATTCGGCTTGGCATGGCCAATGTTGGGACGCGGCCGAAAAACTCGGGATCAAGACAGTGGAAGGTTCTAACGCCGTCGACATGGCCGTGGCCGAATGGACGCTCGCCGCCGCCATCATGGGGCGGCGGAATCTGATCCAGGCCGGGCGTTCCTTGAAGGAGGAGGGCGTCTGGCAGAAGGACTGGCGGAAAGCCTCCATGCTTTTGGGGTCGACCGTCGGTCTTGTCGGTCTTGGCAGGATTGGCCGCATCGCCGTCCACCACTTCCGCGCCTTGGGGACAAATGTCGTCGCCTATGACAAATACTTCGACAAGGCGAAGGCGGCGGAGCTGGGAGTGAAGCTCGTCGGCTTGGACGAGCTCCTCGCGACGGCCGATGTGGTGTCCTTGCACTTGCCCGTCACGCCGGAGACCACGGGATTGCTCGGCGCGCGTGAGTTCGCCTTGGTCAAGGACGGCGCCGTCTTCGTCAATTCCGCCCGGGCCGCGCTCTATGACGCCGACGCCCTGGCCAAGGAGCTGGGCAAGGGACGTTTCCAGGCCTTTTTCGACGTTTATCCGGAGGAGGGGGACAAGGTTAAGGCGCACTCGTTCTACAAGGCCGTCCACAAACTGGACAACGTGTACATGTCCTCGCACATCGCTGGCACCAACGACGCGATGTACGAGCGGGCGGGCGCGGAGTCCATCGAGACGCTCCGCCGTTATTTCGCGGGCGAAGGGCTCCGCGACGCGCGGAACTTGGCTTGAATGCCTAACGTAAGGATAGGATCAAAATGTCGAAGAAACAAGAAATCATGAACGTGGCGGTGCTGGGCGCCGGTTTCGGCGGCTCGCATGTCGGCGGTATCTTGAATCACCCCGAGCGTTTCCGTTTGCGTTGGCTCTGCGATTTGGACGAGGCGCGGAGCCGCAAGTGTATGGAGAAGTTCGAGGGCAAAGTGTCCGAGGGGTTCCGTTTCGGCGGGGACTACCGCACTGCCTTGGAGGACCCAGAGGTTCAGGCGGTAGCGGTGAGCATGCCCCACCACCTCCACGAGAAAGTCTGCGTCGAGGCCGCCCAGGCGGGCAAGCATATCATGCTTGACAAGCCCATCGCCCGGACGCTCGCGGAGGCCGACAAGATCATCGCCGCCGCGGACGCCAACAAGGTCACCTTGATGGTCGCTTTCAATTACCGTTTCACTCCGTTCTACGTGAAGATGCGCGAGCTGGTCGCCGAGGGATTGGTCGGCCGTCCGCTTTTCGCCTTGACGCGGCATTATCAATGTTTCAACCCGCCTCCCAACGCCAATTGGCGTTCCAAGGCCTCCACCGGTGGCGGTTGCGTCATTGGCTCCGGGGTGCACAACATCGACTTCATGCGCTGGCTTTTGGGCGAGCCCGAGGAGGTCTTCGCCTACGGCGTCGAGGATCCCGCCCGTTTGGACGCCGAGGCCGCCGCCTCCATCTCCTTCCGTTATCCGGGCGGATTGGTGGTGAGTTTCTGTTGTTTGTGGGTGTGTTCGGGGGCGACCACCGGCGTGCTGCAATATGGCGAATGGGAAGTTTACGGTTCCACTGGCGACCTCGGCAGTTGCGACGGCGAGTTGCGGCTTGGCCGCCTCGGGCAGAAGGTGGAGAGCTTGGGCAAGTTCGACGGCGGCGCGTTCGAGCGCATGTGGCCGTATTTCCAGGATTGCGTCGCCAATGGCTCCGCGCCCATGACCAATGGCCCGGACGCCCGCAAGACCTTGGCTCTGGTCTTGAACGTTCAAGAATCGATCGAGACGGGACGTCCCGTCCGTTGCTGAACCCAAAATAAAGGAATTCGGATCATGGACAAACCTACCACGCTGTTCATCAACAACCAGGATGTGGAATACGCCCATCATGACGGCTGCCATGGTGGCGGCGGCCCCTTCAAGCTCAAGGACGCCATAGGGAAGGTCAAGGACAAAGGCTTGCTGCGTTTCCTCCACGACGACGTCGTCCTGCCCGGCTCGAGCTTCGGCGAGCACAAGCACAACGATCCCCCGCCCTTCGAGGAGTGGTATTTCTGCCTCTCTGGCCATGGCGTCATGACCTGCGACGGCAAGGAATATCCGATGGGCCCCGGCGACATCAGCGTTTGCTACACGGGCGGCGAGCACGGCGTCAAGAACACTGGGAAAGAGGACATGCGGATCCTGGTTCTCGGCCTCAAGGCGTAGTCCTGAGATTTTTCCGGTCTTCCCCAAAAAGCTTTCCCCTACCCCGGGGAAAGCTTTTTTGCTGGAAGCGCATGGGCGCGCCGCATGGCATAAGGGGCCCCGTTATTAATCCCCGCTCCGGGGAATTTTCGTGTTGGCCCTAAATTTTCCGCCGGATGGTTCGATAATATGTTTGTGAGCACGAAAGAGAACGGGTGAACAACTAAAGGAGGAGCGCGGAAGGAGACAGCACAGGGGCTAGAGCAGACTAGAGAGATAAGACAAGACCAAAGCAAACCAACAAACATACTGACAAGGATGTCGGTAACTAAAAACTAAGGATAGTTGAAATGAGAATCCAGAACAACACGGCCGCCTTCAACGTTTGGACCAACTACACCTCCAACGTCGCCAGCATGCAGAAATCCATGAGCCACCTGTCCACTGGCTTGAAGTCCGTTGTGGACGACCCGGCGGGAGTGGGCATCAGCGAGCGGATGAGGGCGCAAGCCGCCGGCACCGCCATGTCCAGGAACAACGTGGACAACGGCATTTCCATGATCCAGACGGCTGACTCCTGGCTGCAGAAGGTCAATGACATGTTGTCCCGCATGTCCGAGCTGGGGATCGAGGCGAACGACGGCACCAAGAGCGTGACCGACAAATCGAACATCCAGACTGAGTTCAAGAATATGCAGGAGGAGGTTACGCGTATCACCTCCAACTACACCTCCGCCGCCAAATTCAACGGCTTGTATCTGTTCCGCGGCGGCAACGGCGTGGCGATGGAGTCGCAGAGCGGCGACAAAGTCGGCACCGAAAAGTTGAGCGTCCAGGTGGGCGCGGACATCGACCAGACCATCGATCTGGAGCTGTCCAACCTCGAAGTGCAGAACACCGAGAACATCGGCACGGTCGTCACCTTCGCCTACAACAGCTCGCATATTGTCACCGGTTCCACCCGTCTCGCGGTGCAGTGGGCTTCGATCATCGACACCAACAAGCTCAGCGTCAGCTCCACGGGAGCGGTCGGCAAGTTGGCTCTGGCGATCGACCACATCGCCAACTCCAGGGCGTCCTTGGGGTCGCAGCAGAAGCGCATGGAGCAGACCCGCTCCGCGTTGCTGAGCTACGAGGACAACATCAGGGCCGCCGAGAGCAAGATCCGCGACATCGACATGGCCAGCGAGTCCACCACGTTCACCAAGTACCAGGTGCTGAGCCAGGCTGGCAACGCCATGTTGGCCCAGGCCAACCAGTTGCCCAACCAGGTCCTCCAGCTCCTGGGCTGATGAGGGCCGCCTAGGCGGCAGGCATTGACAGAGGAAAGGCGCTTGTCAAAAGCGTCTTTCCTCAACTTCTGAGGGAGCGGAAACCGTTTCGGTTCGTGATAGCAACACAAAGGCATGGAAAAGAGGAAAGGAGGCGCATAGCTTTTTTGCCCAAATTTTTCCGGCCGGTGACGGTCGGGCGGTTAAGAGTTCGTTATTAGCCAACGCTGACATGGATGTCAGCAAGCAACAAACTACGGAGAGTAAAAATGAGAATCCAGAACAACACGGCCGCGTTCAACGTTTGGACCAACTACACCTCCAACGTCCAGAGCATGCAGAAGTCCATGAGCCATTTGTCCACCGGCCTGAAGACCGTCGTGGACGACCCGGCGG
>Ga0209467_1000459_pt1 | contig 57879 bp, 51 predicted proteins | sample Higcelwee11metaG_FD_187175 | JGI IMG/M metagenome (GOLD analysis project Ga0209467, IMG submission 187175) | Freshwater pond sediment microbial communities from the University of Edinburgh, under environmental carbon perturbations - High... | ecosystem: Environmental > Aquatic > Freshwater >... | reverse complement strand
GACATTGAGAGATCTGTCCATTGTCGCATATCCCTCTGCTCGACATCTTTTTCGAGCTGATAAGGGTGTTTGGGTGACTCTGCGAGCAGTCCGGCCAGGGCCAGTTCTGCATTTGTCAGTAACATTGGAGCCTCGCTATATTGTACATGTCCAATATATTAGTAGTATAACAAAATACAAGTGAAATTTATAAAAATAACATGCGTCCGAGGTTTATGCAAAAAAAAGGGGGGGGGGAATCTATAACGGGAATCTCAAAATTTACCTTTCAACTCGGACCTTAAGAAATCTCATTGGTAACGCGGTAATACCCTGATTGAAGGTGATTTTTCGAGGCCCTCTATCGCCAAATTTCATCCGTCAAAATAGGTAACATGTGCTGATATAAAAATGAAGACAAAAAAAACGGCCTTCCGGCCGTTTTTTTTAATGAGGGGAGAATCGGTTATGAGATCACTATTTTGCATCTTCCTGGTATGTCCAGGTTCCGCCCATAGCAGTCTTGCATGTGGCCTTTGCCGCAACAACAGTCGAGCCTTCATAAAAATATGTATAAATTTTATCCTTTCCCCATTCGCATTTTCCGATCAAATCCTCTGTTGAGCACATTTCTACATTCTCGCCTTTCCCTAATATCTCCAGAACAAGAGAGATGACGGCGGTATCGAGATCTTTTGGAAGAATAGAGCACGCATGCGCATCGCCCGTATTATGGCTGTAGCGATCCTCATCTGCCGACAGCTCTTTAAGTTCAGCGGTGAGGTCTTCACCCTCGGACAACAACTTGTCTGCTTCTCCTGCAATATCCAGAGCCTCTTCGATATATTCGCAGGCACTGATCATGAGAAACATTGCGGTAAAGAGCACGGCCAAAACAGCGAATTTCTTTTTCATTTTAATTACCTCTTTCATATTAGATGCAGATCGCCTGATGTCGATTTTCGCTGGACTCATCTCTCACTACTGACAGCAAAGGCTTGAGCGAAACACGTCATCAGGAATATAACTCATACGGTATTATAGCAAAATGTACGCCAAAAAGCCAGAATAATATTGCCGGGTAAATGACGGCTACCGGGGCGTCACGCGCGATGTACGGGCAACTGTCTGTGCATTGCGCGGTGTTATGTTAAAACGTACGAGTCTTTATCATTCATAAAACAGCTATATGTCGAAAAAGCGATTTTTATCCATACAATGTGCGGGAATTGAACGGGCGATTATATCCAGACTGCGGTAAGCGTCAACAGCTCGTTCGTCGAATATTCAGGCTTTCGATCGCGACTGAGGCGGCTGTCGCTTTTCCGCAGCGTGTGGCGTTTTTGATATGCGGCAAAGGCGTCTTGATGTCAGCCGCAGATGAGTACACGTGCAAATATGCGAGCAGGGTGAATGAGCCATTAAATCAAAAGTTCAGCTCCTCCTCTCCGATGACTGAAAACCCTCCCGCTATTAATGCGGCTTCCGTTGCAAGTACGTTTTCGGTTTCGATGCACATTATGGCGATATTGCCCGGTACTTTTACGAACGCGCATGCATCTGCGACGTTTATCCCCGCGATTTCGAGCCGTTCAAAAAGAGAATAGATTCCGCCGGGTTTGTCTTCTATCAGTGCCGCCGCAACTGATCTGATCGCACAGGCAAAACCCGCGGCTTTCAGAACGTCTTCACATTTGTCGGTGTCGCTGACGAGCATTTTCATGAGTCCGAAGTCTGTGCGGTCCTGTACATTGAAGGCGCGGATATTGATGCCGTTCTCAGCAAGGACTTTTGTCACCGCTTTCAGGCGGCCCTGTTTGTTATCGATAAAAATAGAGATTTCACGAAGCATATAAACTCCTTTGAGCAAGTTGTGCGAAGTTGATGTCAAGCTGCAGTTTTAAGCCGCGGCTTGGCGCAGTCCTGTTTATATCCTGATCCTGTTGTCGATTACCCTGACAGCCTTGCCCTCGGTGACCGGCAGGCTTCCCGGTTCATGAAGCTTCACTTCCGGGCGTACGATCACCGCTCCCTTGATGTCCTCAGCGAGCTCGGCCTTGAGCCGGTCAAGCGAGTGTATGTCTCCGCTGAAGGCGGCTGCCGAGATCTCGATATTGACCGTCAGTTTCTCCAGCTCGCCTTTGTTTTCGAGAAGTATCTGGTAATTGGTTCCCACTTCGGGGTGGCGCATGATCACCGATTCGATCTGTCCCGGAAAAATATTGACTCCGTTGACGATCAGCATGTCATCGGCCCTGCCGGTGATGCGGGAAATGCGCCTGTGCGTCCTTCCGCATGGACACTCTCCGGCTAGTATCGAGGCGATATCGCGGCATCTGTAGCGCAGAAGCGGCGTCGCTTCCCGCATCAAAGTGGTGAAGACCAGCTCGCCCGAATTGCCCTCTGCGACCGGCTCGCCCGTCTCGGGATCGATTATTTCCAGATAAAAGGCGTCCTCCCACAGGTGCATGCCGTTTTTATATTCACATTCGAAGGCAACACCGGGACCGTTCATCTCTGAGAGGCCATAGGAATTGTAAACGTCAATTTTGAATAGATTTTCGATTTTTATGCGGGTGTTCTCCGAATAGGGTTCGGCCCCGAGAAAACCCTTTTTCAGGCAGAGATCGGAAAGGGAAATCTGCGCCTCTTCGAGCTTTGTAGCGATGTGCAGCATGTAGCTGGGGGTCGCGTGCACGATGGTGGTTTTGAAGTACTTCATGTATTCGAGCTGTCGGCGGGTGTTTCCGCTTCCCATCGGCAGGATGGTCATACCGACAAGTTCGGCGCCGTAGTGCATGCCCAGTCCTCCGGTAAACATACCGTAGCCGGTCATATTTTGGAAAACATCGCTTTTGGTGGCGCCGCTGGCAACCATGCTTCGCGCTACAAGACCTGCCCATGCGTTGAGGTCATTTTTTGTGTGGCAGATTACGGTCGGAGTGCCGGTTGTGCCGCTTGAGGTGTGAAGCCTGACAACTTCATCCTTTGAAACGGCCAGAAGCCCTTCGGGAAAAGAGGCGCGCAAGTCATCCTTTGTCGTGAATGGTATTTTTCTGATGTCAGAGAGATCTTTGATCTGCTCCCCGGAGCTAATTCCGTTTTCATTGAGCCGGTCGCGGTAAAAAGGAATTTTAAGAGCCTGGGTCACCGACTTCTGCAGTCGAGATAACTGGATCTCGCGCAGACGCTCGCGGGGTGCGGTCTCAATATCTTTGTCGAAGTAAGCCATTATCGCCTCCGGGAAAATTCTTAGGAAAAGATGTTCGCGAAAACTCGGTCTGCATTAGCGAAGCTGCCGCAGCCGGGAAGTGAGCCTGTACGCAGAAGCAGCGCCGCAGCGATGCGGCCGTGCACGCAGGATTGCCTGTTTTTCACAAGTTCACGAAAAGAGGGATGCGGAAAAAAATCAAGAAAAGAAAATGCGCGGGAGCCGTAAAAGTTTTATGCCGGCTCATTGAAATGCATGCGGTGTCAATGAGCCGGTGGAGGGGAATTACTTTTTGAACAAAACGGGGTTCGAATGGTCTTTGTTGAAAAGCTCTGAGGCCATCGCGGAGAGCTCTTCACTTGATGCGGCATTCTGCTGAATCACCTCATCCAGCTGCGTTATGGTCATATTGATCTGTTCGGCGACAATACTCTGTTCCTTGCTCGCTGAGGTGATCTCCTGCACGAGGATCGAAGTCTTGTCGATCATCGGGGTCAGCTCTGATATGATCTCTCCCGCCCGGGAGGCGGTGGCGACGCTCGAGCGCGATATCTCCATAATGTCCTTCGATGCCTTCTGACTGCGTTCGGCGAGCTTGCCGACCTCTGAGGCGACAATCGCAAATCCGCGGCCCGCCTCGCCTGCACGGGCAGCTTCGATTGCCGCATTGAGTGCGAGAAGATTCGTGTTGCGGGCGATTTCGTCGATGATCATGATTTTTTCGGCGATTGTGTTCATGGCGACGACCGTCCCGGCGACAGAGCTTCCCCCCTCTTTTGCGTTGACGGCAACACGCCGGGCAAGATCGTTAGCCTCGACCGCGTTCTGTGAATTCTGCTGAATATTCGAGACAAACTCCTCCATGCTCGATGAGAGCTCTTCGGTGCTGCTGGCCTGTTCGGTGACGCCGTTGCTGAGTGTTTCTGACGCCTCCTTGACATTCATGACAACCTTCATGATTTTTTCGGTCATCTCGACAAGCGCGCGGGTCAGCTCTCCGATCTCATCTTTCGCTTCGACATACTTTTTCTCGATTGAGTAATTGTTGTTTCCATTCTGCATTTCGACGGTGTAGCGGCTCGCCGCAGAGAGTGCGTTTCGTATTCCGAGCGTTAAAAGAAAGGCCGAAATGAACGAAATAATTGCAATGAGAATCGTCGCACCGATACCGGCAAATACCATCCTTTCGGAAGTGCTGCGAAAGCTGGTATATTCTTCTTCTGCGCTCTTCAGGGTTATTCCGGTAAGAACATCCAGAATGTTACGGGTCTGTTCGAACTTTGTTTGATAATCGCCATAGTAGCGGGCGACCGCCTCTTGAAGATTTGCCGCCTTATCCCCTCTGTGTATCCGCTCGATATCAGCCAGAAGCGAGTCAGTAATTTTTACCGCTTTTTCGTAATCCTCGTCAAACTGCTTGAAGGCAGTAACACTCTCCTCTCCCGGATTTGTTTCTAGATGTTTTTCCTGGTAGACCTTGAATCGCTCATTGAGCTGTTTTATGTTTGAAGAGATGTCGTTTGCGTAGCGGTCAAATGTCTCTGCATCGACACTCTCGCCTGATTCAAGCCTGCCGAGAAGCTGGGCCAGGGCAAGATTGGACTGATAGAAATCACGATCGGATTCGATGAGATTTTCCAAAGCAAGCATCCTGTTTGTGTAGATGTGAGATGTGTTTTTAAGCATACCGGCCTGTCCCGAAAGGACATAGGCCATGCCCGCGGCGTTAATGATGGTGATCAGAAAAAACACGAGAAATAGACGGATGGTTATCCTGTTGTTTTTTTTCATGGCAAAACCCTTTATCTGTTGTTTAGTTCACACACCCTGTACCGGGTGTGTCCGGCAATAAACGAAGAGATCGGAGTCGCCCAGGCCAGTATCAGGTACGGGGCTGCGCAGAATCGGCGGTCAAATGCGGAACGGCCAACCCGCCAGCTAAAGATGAGGGGGGAAAGAGATGTTTTCAAATTAATGAGAAAAAACAGCAGGAATCTCAAAAAAATTAGTTTTTTGAAAATGCTCAACAGAAGTGAGAGTTCTGAACTATATCCAACCGTGCCGAAGAATTCTGAGTGTCAGAGAATCTCTTCGGCCGCATCGATCAAAGCCGCCAGAGCACCGGATGCCCCGACGATGCCCCGCGATTTTCCCTGTACGAAGAGCAGAAATTTTCCGGGCCCGGCACCCGCAAGACCCGCATCCGCGTGCGCTGCTTCGCCGGGTCCGTTGACTTCACAGCCCATTACCGCCAGCACCAGCATCCGGTTTTTCTCTTTGAGGCGCGCGGAAAATTTCGCCGCGGCGGCCTCGTGCACGGCGCGCGCCATCGGTTCAATGTCGTCCGCAGAGCCGGCGCGCCCGCAGGTGGGACAGGCGATCATCTTTACTCCGCATGAGATAATTCCGAGCGAACGCAGCAGCTCAATGCCCGCATCGACTTCGGCTCGGGGGTCTCCGCTCATCGATATGCGTATGGTGTCGCCGATGCCGTCGAGCAGCAGCGAGCCGATTGCGGCGCCGCTTTGTATGAGGCATGCCATTCCGTAACCGGCCTCGGTGAGCCCGATATGCAGCGGGTAGTCCACGCGCGATGCCATCATGCGGTTTGCTTCGACGGTCATCCGCAGATCTGAAGATTTGAGTGAGAGCGCTATATCGTTGAAACTGCATTTTTCAAGCAGTGAGATATGAGAGAGGGCGCTTTCGCACATCGCTTCTTTGCTTGCGGCCGGATAGAGATTTCTGTCCAGCGATCCTCCGTTGACCCCGATACGAATCGGAACTGAACGCTCACGCGCCGCACGGGCGACTTCGCGGACACGGTCCAGAGAGCCTATGTTGCCGGGGTTGATGCGCACTTTGTGTATCCCCCCCTCGATAGCGGCAAGCGCAAGGCGGTAATCGAAATGAATATCCGCGCAAAGCGGCACATGCGTCGCGCGGACGATTTCACCGACAAGCCGCGCCTCGTTCATGTTGCGCACCGCAAGACGAACGAGCTGCGCGCCGCGCAGTGTCAGCTCGTTGACCTGGGCAATGCACTCGGCTGTGCGTTCTATGGGAACAGTCGCCATCGTCTGTACGCTTACCGGCGCATTGCCTCCTATGACAAGTTCTCCCGCCGTTATCTGCCGCGACCGGCGCCGTGTAATAATTTCGTTCATCGTTATCGCTTCCTCGAATTAATCGGTAGTGTATCATCGCTTTCAAAGGTTTCTCAGCTGCTGTGAAATCAGCTTCATGTGAAGCCGCATGTATATAACGGGTACACTATATTTCCAGCAAAAAAATTAAACGTGATTTCTTAAACGAAGATGCGGGGGGATGCGCTTATGATTATTCTTCACTTTTCTTCGGAGAGTAAAAAACAAAGTGATTGCGCCCCTCTCTTTTTGCCTGATAGAGCGCGTCATCGGCGCGTTTGTACCAGCTTTCAATTCTTTCGTTTATATTGCTGCGGACTGCTATTCCGATACTTATACCCGTTGTCCCGTCAGGAAGGCTGATGCCGTTGATCCCTTCGAGAATTCTTGACGAGACAGAAGCGGCAATTTCGTCAGTTGCATCAGAAAGGAGGATTGCGAATTCCTCGCCGCCGACTCTTCCCGCCAGATCGTTTTTTCTTATTGAGGATCTGATTACCTGTCCGGTTTGCTGAAGAACAATATCTCCGGTAGGGTGGCCGAACCTGTCGTTGATCTGCTTAAAAAAATCCAGATCGCATAATATCAGAATTAATGAGGATCTGGTTCTTGCGGATCGCTCAGTTTCCTCTTCGATTCTTGAGAAAAAGTATTTTCTGTTGAAAAGGCCTGTCAGCGCGTCAAAACGCGCTTCGTTCTCCAGAAGCCGGCGTGAGATGCCGAGCTCTTTTGAAAAGAATTCGAATCTTCTAAAGAGAAATAGAATGACCGCGGAAAAAAGCACTCCCGCTACAATCGGAAATATGACGCGGGATATCCAGAGTGAGAAGAAAGAATCAAACTCTTTTGATACTGTTACAAAGACCGGAAAGGAGTGCAGTTTACGATAGGCGATGATTTTATTCAGGTAACTGGTGTGTTCTGTCCGCGAAGTAAAGACGCCGCTCTGATTTGCGGGGATAAACGCTTCTTCAAAATTTTCGATGTGCCGGCCCGGATAACTCTCGTCGAATGGTATGCGGGTAAGAAACACTCCGTCGTTTCTGATCAGTGTTATCGTCGCCTCACTCTCGGGAAGAATGTCTTTGATATATTTTTCGAGGGAGGGCAGTTCGATTGCCGCAAATACGACAATATTGCCTGATCTTTTGCTGAAGACAGGATACGAGACCGGTATCCCCCAAAGGTGAGTCACACGGCTTTTTATAGGCTCTGCAATGAAAAAACCCTTTGTTGCGGTGTTCCGCTGTACTTTGAAATACTCGCGGTCACTGACGTCGGCAAGCGGCTGGGATGATTTCTGAGGGACATAAAACAGCCCGCCTGACTCGGAGACGAAGCGGATGTCGATAGTGTAGGCGCTCTGTTCTCTGAAGTTGTCGATGATTGCGCATAGATCTCTGTTAGTAAAAGGGTCCTCGTCGGGATTACCGGCGATCCATGTATCTATTGTTGAAAGCATCGATTTTGTCGACGAGAAGACAGACTCCGCCTGATTTGAAGCAGAGAGTGCGAGCAGCGAAATCTCCTCTTCAAACTCGCTTCTGGTGAAACGGTACTCCATAACCGCATACATGATCAGGAAAATCCAAAGGGAACAGAGAGCCAGAATCGTCATCATGCGTGTAATTCTTGTCAGGCTTTCGTGTTTTGGAGCTTTCCGGCTCATATTAGGCTCTCTGGTGAAAATAATATTGAACGTACTGATTAACCGGAAGCTAATCCATAAAAAGGGGGATTAGGAGGAGAGTGCTGCGAGCGATTGAAATCAGGATTTCAGTAGAATAATCCATTCGCTGTAAGTGAATTTAGCAGACAGATTCCATATGTTGCACCGTCCGGGCAGACTACTTTCTCTTTGACAATTTATTTCATTAATTTATGAGTGGAAACATGAAAACAAATGAATCTTCCAAATCACGGATCAACGAGTTTTTAGATTTCTTCAGGCATATTGCCCATACCTGCCGCATTTTTCCCGGAGAGAGTGTGGCAATTGAGGTTCTGATCAATCCCGCCTCGGGATTCTTCCGCAATGAGCGGACCTTTCATCGCGTGCGAGATCAGGTCAATAAGGCGCTTGCGGAGGCCGACCGCCATCCCCGCGGCTTTAAAGAGGCGGTCTCGGTGCGCTTTCATGAAACGCAGTCCCCCCTCACTCTCGCCGATCAGGTGCTGCCGGTAGTCAGAACGCTCGCTTCCGATATCGGTGTTGACCGGCGAATTCTTGTGTTAGCCGGCGGTGACGGTTTTCATAAGGATATCGGCCAGGTCATCATGAAGGCCGACCCGAAGCTTTTTTCTAAAATAATCCTGCTGCGTCTTCCCCTGGGAACCGGCAATGATACCTCTGATGTGAGCGATATGGGCGAGGCGTGCCGTCTGTTTCTTTCGCCCGGCGCGGTGAAGGCGGAGAGTGCGATTTCTGTGCAGAGTTCGTCAGGATCGCTTCATTACGCTTTCAATGTGGTGAGTTTCGGTCTTGATGCGTTTATCTGTCAGCTGACCAACCATTTCAAAGAACATTTTCGCGGTGACATATATAAGGTGATGGTCGATGTCTCCACGCTCTTCTACGACCTCTTTCATAAGACTGACAGTCTGGCCCTCACAATCAGAACAAAAGAGGGTTTGATCAACCTTAAGGGCCGCTACCTGATGAATGTCTTCGGCAGAAGGGGGGGGATTACTTACGGCGGCCGCAGGCCGATACTTCCCGGTGCCGAGAACTTTTATCTGATGGATTTTTTCGGGCTTGGAAGGCGTCTGCTCTACAAACCGCTGATTATGGCGGGTCGCCATAAGGGACTGCCCGAGGCATCGTTTTACGAAGCTGACGAGGTCATTCTTGAAAATTATACGCGTGGGCTGCTGGCCGAACTTGACGGCGAGGTGATGCATCTTTTTCCTGAACACTTCCCCCTGACTCTTAAACGGCTGCCGGACTGCCTTCGAGTGCTCGCTTTTCCGGATAACGCATCATCGCGCTGACGCCTGCTAGAGGGCTTCCAAATAATTATCCATGACCGTAGTAAGCGATGCGCCGGCCGAATGATGCGTTTATAATCGATTGGTAAATACTTCAAGCCGCGCGGGGAACGGGGCTTGCGCCTCCGCTAGAACTTTCCGCCCCCGCCGCCGTGAGTGCTGCCGCTCGAGCTCGTATGAGTGCTGCTCGACGAGCTCTCTTTTTCTATTTTTCGCCGCGTGGTTGACTCACGCAGATAATCATCCCTGGTTGCGGTCAGTTTAAAGGAACCCTCCGCCTCATAACTGCGGTTCGTAATCGTGACTTTACCTTTGCGCGAGAGTGAAAGCACGACGGTCAAAATAAGTGCAATCACGAGCGAAACCAGAGGGGGAAGGGGGGAACGGACCAGCGACAGAAGCCTGTCGCGGTAAGAGGCTCTGGGCCCCTGCATTTCGCTGATGCCCTCTTTTCTGAACGCTCCCTCGGGAACACCCGCCTCTGCGTATGCGATCACCTGGTCGAGAAAACTTCCGCAGGCCTCAAAATATTTCTGATCCCCCATAAACGGGGTGATGGTGCCGACCATCGCATTTATACGCTGGTCGGTGAAAATGTCGATAGCACCGCCTCTTGTCGAGATCCATATTTCGCGGTCTTTCATATTCAGCAAAAGGATGAGGCCGCTTGATTCGGAGCCGACACCGTATCCGTTGTAATCGTAATAATCATCGGCGCAGGCCATTGATGATTTGCCCTCGGTGTTGTCGGTTATTCTGATGACGACGTCGAGCTGCTGCGCTTCGGTAATCTCTCCGATCCGCCGCTGCAGTTCGATCGATTGATCTTCAGTGATAAGATTGAGATCATCCTTGACGTTGTTGAATTCGCCCGCGTACAAAGCCGGTACGAAGAAAAAAGCAAAAACAGTGATAAGTATAGAAATCACATTTGAACGTCTTATCGCCGCGCTTTTTGCATGACGGAAGGCTTGTGCCCCATTCGGCGACAGTCGTTTGCGGCTCTCTATAAAATTGCTGACTTGATTACACAAACAAGGCACCTCCTGTAACCGAGATAATCCACGCCGCGGCGAAGACTGCGAGAGCGAAGAGTATCTGTCTGATCAGGCTGACCGGAGAATCCCCCACAACTTTGCCGGTCTGCCCGTTGACGATGAAGATGTGGTCTTTCCCTTTGAATTTATTAATCAAAAGATAGATCGGAAGCATCGAATAGTTCTGGCGGGTATCATGACAGTCGCATGATTCCGCGCGGATGATAAATGAAGAGTAATTACTGATTGTCTCGTTCAGCCGGCGCCTGAGGTAATCGTTCACACGCCCCTGCATTACCGCCTTGGATTTTTCCGCGTCGACATCGTATTTTTCAGCCATAAAACCGGTGAGGTAGTGCATAGAGAAGTCCTTCAGTGCGTTGTAATCAAAGGGCTCAATCAGGTGCATAAACTCATCATCGAGTTTCACCGATGCATCGACGGGTATTTTCTGATATTTCGCTCGCCCCTCACGCGCGACGCGGTAATACTTTGTCTGCGTGTATTCATAATCGCCGCTCGTCCACGAGTGAACCGTGGTTCCCTCGCCCTCTATCATGGCCTCCGCGTCCGTGTCGAAGAGCCAGAAGGGGGCGTAGATCCCCGTTACCTTGTCGATCTCCTTTTTCTTTTTGAAAACGCCGGGGGCGAAAATTCTCTTTGAGATCCATTTCTTATAGAGGATCCGTGCCTCTTCAGCGGTTATCTTGAACGGGATAAGATATTCGGGTTTGAACTCACCTGAAAAACGGGATTTAATGATCGCGGGGCTTTTGCAGTAGATGCAGAAGGTGGCGGAAGTCGTCGCATCGGCTATCAGTTCCGCCCCGCAGCTTGAACACACATACGAATCAAGCTCGGCAATCCTGTTGATCAGCTCGCCGTCTTCTTTGTAGACTTTGTCCAGATCCTCTTTTGAAAATACGCTCGAGCAGTAATTGCACTTCCATGAGCCGGAAGGCGGATCAAAGGTCAGTAAAGCCCTGCAGCTGGGGCACTTGTACTCCTGTACCGAATCCATAGCGGTAGCCTCGCACCGGAGAAAATTATCTAAACGACCCCCGGTGGTGAACAGCCGGAGAGTGTGTGAAACGCTCAGGACAACATTATAGATAATTCAGATTCGCCCTGCGCGCGTGCGTCAAGATATATTTAGGCTCTCTCTTTCGTACTCTGCAGCCGGGGCATAGTACGCGGGTAATTTTTCTGTTATCGACGCATAAACAAATTGCAAAGTAATTGCGGCGGTGATTACTGTCATGGGTAATGCGGGGGGATTTCTATGTAAATCCCTTCATTTTCGGAGGTTGTTTTGGAACCCACAAATATCTCGAAAGTTAAAAACGGCTGCGCTCTTCTGGCCTTTCACCTTCTTCTGTACTGCGGCGGCTGCGCCCTTTTTTTTATCGCAGGAATCGCAATCGCCACATCACACATCAGGCTATCGAGTGCCGCCGATGTGGTCGCGACAGCCGGCTCTTTTCTTATTCTCTTTCCCGCATGGATACTATTTACCGTACTATGGGTTTTAATCGTGGTGACAATTCGCAATATCCGCAAAAAGATGGTGCTTCTGGCCGACTCGGGAAACAAAGTTGAAGGGGCGGGTATCACAAAGGGTGAGCTCGCGAGGATTCTGGCAGAGGGGCGCGAGAAGAGCAGGCTGATGCGTTCTCTCGCGCAGAGGGCGCCTTCCGGCGCGATCAGGGATAAAATTTGCGCAATTGCCGATTCATCGAACAGAATCTACGACTACCTTGAGCGGGAGCCGGCTGCCGCGCGGCAGGCCCGGCAGTTTCTCAATTACTATGACGACGCGGCGCTGACCATCGTAAAAAAATACACTACGATCGCATCGGGGCACTCGACCGGTGTCGCAGACGCCACGCTGCGCAGGGTAGAATCGAGCCTCGATTCAATAAATGAATCCTTCGCTCGTCAATACGAGAAGCTTCTCGACGGCAGTCTTACTGAAATCGAGGTCGAGCTCTCGCTGCTTAAAACGACCCTCAAGTCTGAGGGCTTATCCTGATAAAATATTGCAACCGTTATCCCCCCGCACCCGTCTTAAGTACCAGTGTACAGCAAAAGAATACCTGTGCGGCTATACAAGGGGATTTATGTCAAAAAAAGAGGCTTTTTCATTTGCGTCGCATTTCATCGCCGCGATTGCGGCAGTTATAGCTACGGCAGTATTGGTGAGTTTAGTGAAGGGCGGGGTTGTAGATAAACTGGTCGCACTTATTTACGGCCTGTCGGTCGTTTTTCTTTTTTCAGCCAGTTCGTTATACCATGCTTTCAAAAAAGAAGAGAACGGCAAGGGGATATTGCGGCGTCTTGACCATTTCGCGATTTATGTGATGATTGCGGGTTCCTATACGCAGATTTGCTGGCTGTATCTGACCGGCACCTGGTTTACGGTGATAATATCTCTGCAGTGGGCTATGGTTTTGGCGGGAATTTATTTCAAATTTATCCGCATGAATACACCGCGGATTATCAGCACATTGATCTATCTGGCCATGGGATGGATGGTGGTGATCCCCCTCGGGCAGATCGTTACCGCAATGCCTAAAGTGCAGCTGATGCTCCTTGTGGGGGGCGGTCTCTCATATTCGGTCGGAGCGGTTTTCTATATGTTGAAGCGGCCCGTAATTATTAAGGAGCGCTTCGGGTTTCACGAGATATTTCATCTGTTTATCGTCGCGGGAGCGGCGTTTCACTTCGCGCTTGCCCTTACGGCTGCGCTCTCGTAAAACTATCAGACTGAAGCGTTTTACGAATTGTTTAGAACACCCTTGTGATAGTATTGTCTTTTATATCATAGTTTCACAGCATGGAAAGGGCGTAATCATTTTGCAAACTGCTATAAGTGAGCTGATTTTGACTGAAGGTTAAGAGGGGGGATAAAAAACGAGGCCCCTTTCGGAGCCTCGTTGGGGTGTTGCGAATTATATTTCGCGTACAGATACAGCGCGGGGACCCTTTTCGCTCTGCTCTGTTTCAAATTCAACTCGTGCATTTTCTTTGAGAGTTCTGAAACCGTCGCTGACAATGCCTGTGTGGTGAACAAAAATGTCCTGTCCATTTTCAGCTGAAATAAACCCAAAGCCCTTGCTTTCGTTAAACCATTTTACTGTGCCTTTCTGCATGAAGGTACTCCTGTGAAAAAATTGATTTACGCGCATAAATACGGTGCTCTGCTTTGTAATCTGCTGATCTTTGTTTTTGCCGAATTGTGGTAAGGAAAGAAACGTAGATTGACATGAAAACTGCCTTGAGGTACTACATACTTATTTGCGTCATTGTCTAACACTACATTTTATGTGCTGAAAAAGTCAAGGATAAATTAAAAAAAGTCAACTTTTTTCAAAAAAAGCGGCAAAAAGACTTTCGAATGCGTTATATCTGTAGTGATTCATTACAAATCTGATTTTCCTTATATCATCCGACAACCAGAAACTCAATGAGCGTACCTCTGGTGCGTGGGTATTGATAGAAGTTGTAAATCATTTCAAGGAGTATCATAGCTTGATTGAAAAGTTTAAAACCGTTATTGGCACCAGTATTAATATAGAAAAAAGACGTTTGGCTCGTTTCCGCAGTGCTGCTCTTAGCCTTAATATGAGTGAAACCGAGCTATTATCTGTTTTGCTCAAGAAGACCCGCAAGTTGTTTGGTGATACAGCGGTGACGAAGCGTGCTGTCCGATACCAGCGGGGCTATAATCCTGATGATTTTGAGATATACCACGTTAATTTTGTTGATGTTGATTATGAATTTGCAACGGGAAAGAGGTACTTGTTTAAGATTTCCGTCAGTTTTTTTATCAGCCTCGCAATTGATAGCTTCCTTGATGAGATCATTTATGAATGGACAGTTAAGAAGGCGGCAACAGCGGCATCATGGGAGGAGTATTTAACTAACTTTCATTACAAAAATTTTGAAATTGAGCATATTATTGAAACTTCCTCGGAATTCTGGGTGGTACCCTGGCCAAGGTAAAAAGAAACCCAACAAGAAGCTCTCAATGTTCAAAACATGCTCAGAGAAACTCCTTGCGGACAGAAGAGAGAGTCTGTATCAAAAAAAATCTTGATTAATACGGCCCTCCCTGCAGGATTGATTTTCTTTCGGTTTTCCGAATTGGTCCGGCAAGCGGCTGTTGCTTTACCGCTGTTTTTGCCGGCAGGTAGGGCATGCTGCGCATCCATTGCTCATGTGCGCGACGAAGTCTTTTAACGGCTTCAGCTGCGATTTTGATTAAAAAACAGAGGTCTTATTAATGAAAAGAAGAATGATTATAGCAGGAAACTGGAAAATGTACAAAACAACTGCTGATGCGAAAGAATTGGTCAGCGGTCTTGTTAACGGCATCAGTCAGATAAAGGATCGCGAGATGGTCATTTTCCCCCCGTCGCTGTACGTAAAAGAGGTTGCTGCCCAGACAAAAGGCACTAAGATTCAGGTTGGTGTGCAGAATATGTATATCAAGGATGAAGGGGCGTTTACCGGAGAGGTTTCTCCGAAAATGGTTAAGGATGCCGGTGCTGAATATATCCTGATCGGACATTCTGAAAGACGCCATGTTTTCGGTGAGAGTGATGCACTCATAAATGAAAAAGTAAAGGCCGCATACAAGAGCGGATTGAAGCCAATGCTTTGCATCGGTGAGCTTCTTGAGGAGTATGAATCCGGAAAATCGAAGGATGTCTGCAAAAACCAGCTTGTTGCCGATTTGAAGGATGTTTCTGCTGAGCAGATGAAAGATATGGTAATTGCATATGAGCCGGTATGGGCTATAGGAACCGGTAAAGTTGCAACTCCTGAAATTGCCGAATCTATTCACGCAACATGTCGTGACGTATTGAAAGAGCTTTTCGGGGTTGAGATTGCCGCAATCGTGCCCATTCTTTACGGCGGTTCCGTGAAGCCTGATAATGCAGCAGGTCTTCTCTCTCAGGAAAATATTGACGGCTGCCTGGTGGGCGGGGCGTGTCTTGTAGCTGATTCTTTTCTTGCAATCGGCAAAGCAAATCTTTGAACTAAGAATTGAGGAACCATTATGGGAACTATAATAACCGTTTTAAGCATCTTTTTTGTGATTCTTTGTGTCCTTCTCGTTCTTCTTATACTTCTGCAGACAGACAAAAATGCAGGAGTCGGAGGGCTTCTTGGTGCGTCAAGCCAGTCTACATTCGGGTCGTCAACTGCCGATGTGGTGACAAAAATCACTACGGTGATGGTGGCTATTTTTTTCATTGTCTCACTCGCCCTTGCCGGACTCAGAGCTTACTCTAACAAGGTTCTTGAAAAAGATCTTTTCTCCGGAACTCAGACTACTGAAAGCTCAAAGTAGTCCCCCTTGCGTCTTTCAACAGGAGAGATATGGCTTTCCCTTGTTATAAAAAGAATAATGGCGTATCATTATCTGCATCAGCGGGTGGATGGTACGCTTCATTATCCTCAATCCTGTTGTATTTCTTTATCATCTGTATGGGATCTCTCGCTTCTGTGCATTTGGAAGCCCAGACAGAAAACCAGGCTGACAATCTTTCCGCTGTAAAAAACGCAGGCTCTCTTGATTCGACCAATCTTGACCTTCAGCTCGTTTACGGTACCTACAACAATATGATCTCGAATATCTACTTTTCGCAGCAGAAAGATGATTTCGTTTATTTTCTCAGCTCGTCATATAAACGCTCGAACGATTACGGATACCGCGACCAGGTTTTTGAAAATACTAGTTTTTCAGAAAACAGCCTCGAATTCAGCGGGAACTTCAGCGTCGATCCCACATTAACGACGATCTTTGAGGCCGGTGTCGATACCGACTCGCGCGGAATGTATAACAAAGCCGATTACAGCCGTGAAGAAAAAGACAAGGTTCTTCTCACTTCAAAAAATGTTAAGAAATTCTCGTCGATGTTTGAGTCCTACCTTACGTTTTCGTCTGCATTTTACAAACACCGACTCGACAAACGGCAGGAGGTTCTTGAGGACGTAAAGAATTCTCTTACCCGATATACCGGAGAGACGGGGGGGGAACTGATCTGGTCCTCTTCAAACCGGCTGAAGTACAGCGCACAGTACACTCATTATGAATACTCATCTGATATAGAAGATGACCAGTATGTGCAAAGCGAAATAACAGACGATTTTAAAATTTCAAGCTATGCGGCATTCACTCTTGGTCTGAATCTGGCCTGGAACAGGGATAATGGTCTTTTTGCGTGGGATGTGCAGGATCTCCAGCTTCCCGTTATGCCGATTGCGGCGATGACCTTTTACGGGAACGAATATTACACCGCTTATTTAAAGTGCCGATATGATTTACAGCCTTTCAGGCCAGAAGAGTATTATTATAATCAGAGCTATATCTATCCAACGTATGATCTTCCTCCGGCCAAGGTTCTCAATACCGAGGCCCGGCTCGATCTGATTGTTACGAATATTCTGTCGTTGAAAAGTACGGTCAATTACCGTTATTCTGATAACTATTATAACTATCTTCCCTCCGAGGCGAGTGAGAATCTCCTCACCGCGCATCCCGTTAATGCACATCTTCTTACATATGAATTTGCCGGAGATGTGGTGGTTTTCCCAAAAACGCTTTCGCTGACGGGCGGCATTAAATTTTTACAATATACGGCGCATGAAAACCTTACATACCATCCGGGGTCCTCTTTCGATACTGTCATACGATATACCGGTCCGCTTTTCAACATCGACTGGACAAACAGCTATAACGGTTCGGTATATATACATCCCGATGCCGATGATAAAATGGATCCGGCTCTTGTCGGTTATCTGGACGTTCAGATAAAGACAATTGAAACTTTTTATGCGTACGTTCGTTTCGAGAATCTCTACGACTCAGAATATTTTGTACGCGACGGTTATCCCGAAGCAGGTCTGTCGATTCTCGGCGGCTTGCGCATCCTTTTGTAGGTGCGGTTTCTTCCTTAACAAAGGGGGGGGAAGCCATTTCGATTCAGAGTGTGCGAGTATTAGGATTAGTCACTCAAAACTCGCTCTTACAGGCAGCGGTCAAATCAGAGTTTTTCATTTGTAACTGAATAGGGCCGTGATTTTACATGACCATAAATATTAGACCTGTTGCAGAACTCAATAACAACGATGTGTTTGCCCCGCCTGAGGCGGGGCAAACACCCGGATTTTCAGTTTCGCAACAAGTCTACTGTATAGAAGGAAACAATGGATACCAAGCTTCTTATTTCATTTCTCGTTTCAATACCCACATGGGTAACTCTTGCGCCGATCATGCTTTTTTCTGTAATAATACTTGCGGTCTTTATCGAGCGTTCGGTCTTCTACCTGCTTGTTAAAAGAGAGGATCCGATGATATTTCCGGAGATTTCCAGGTTTATTAACGAAAAAAAATTTGATGAGGCGCTTGTCGCAGCACAGAAGAGCGGAAGCCTTTATATACCGGTGATTGTTTCTTGTATCGAATTAATGATGAATAAAAAGGCGGTAAATACTGTTGAACAGGCATCGATGCGAGTTATCCGCAAAATCGAGCGTTTTTCCGGATTGGTTTCCACTGTGGCGACTGTATCTACCATGTTCGGACTTCTGGGTACGGTTACCGGTATGATGAAATCCTTCACTGCCCTTGCGGGCAACGATTCCCAGTCTCAGGTTCTTCTTGCCACGGGTATTGCGGAAGCCCTTGTGACCACCGCGACGGGTCTGCTTGTCGCCATCCCCTCGGTCATACTGTACAACTACATGGTTTCAAAATCTGACGTGCTGATCAAACACCTCGAGATCGGAGTGAATACTCTTACAGGGCCATCAAAATGAAGAAATTCACCTTTTCGGGGCGGTATCAGAAACGTGCCCAGATCGATCTTACCCCCCTTGTCGATCTTGTCTTTCTGCTCGTTATATTTTTTATGGTCTCTTCAACGATCGGCAAGCAGTCGGTGATTCATATTAATCTTCCTGTAGCGGAAAAATCGACCCTGTCGGAGGATGTATCCCTCATTATCAGTATTAATGAATTAAATGAAATCTTTATCGGAGAAGAAAAGATTTCCGCAGAAAATTTCTTATCCGAAGTCTCTGCCCGCAAGGATTCGCTTTCACAAAAAAAAATCCTCATTCGCGGTGATAAGAAGACAAATTATGAAACAATAATTCTCGTAATGGACTCTCTTAACAAAACCGGAATAAGCGCCTTTACCCTCTCAACTGTCAGGCAATGACCAGGACGTTAGGAGAAAACATATTTCTTGACAGTATCCGGGGGGGCTTATAAGCAGGCATGTGGGATTATCGCAAATTCCTCTGCGGACGCTTTTATGATGATCAGGCCGAAATTGAATCCTCGTTTTCCCCTGTTAATGAAAGCGATGTTCTGGTTTTTTGAAGTGCCTGTGATGTGTTTCTGAAAACTTCCCCGTGATTGTACGTTTTCCTGTCGTCAGTTCAGAAGGAAGCTCTGCATCTCGCGCTGAGAAATTTCCGGGGGTTCCGTTCTTGAACAGCGGTCAGGTTCGTCGATTCTATCCGTAATAGGGCAAAATGCTGTATTCGGTGTTTTTGATCCGGTATGACCCGATGTGTCTAAAAGTATTGCAAGTATAGTGGAAAATACCTAAAGGATTCCGATTGATACTCTTCATGAAAAAAAACCGATTTACCACCGCCATTTTCGCAGTCGCATCCTTTTTTTTCGTTTTTGTGCCTGTGACCCTTTCATATAGTCTTCCTTCAAAATTTGAAGGTAAAATCGTTAAAAAAATCGAATTTGTCGGCATAAAAAAATATGAGGGGGGATTTCAAATCGTCCCTATCAAGAATGTAGGTGAAAAAGATCTGCAGACCGTCTGCCTCACTGAAAAAGGATACCCTCTCAACGCGAAAGAGCTTCAGGATGATATCCGTGCTGTTTTTAATGAAGGCCAGTTTATGGATGTCCAGGTCGAGGTTATGGAATATCAGGATGGCGTGGTCGTCCGGTTTCTGTGCGACGAGCGGCCCTCAATCAACCGCATTATATACCGGGGCCTGGACGAGCTGGGCGAGACTGATCTTGTCCCGAACAATGAGGATATTCTCAAAGAGGGTGATGCATTCAGGAAAGATATCGTAGAGAAACATCTTGAGCTAGTGAAGAAAAAGTACGTAGAGGAGGGATTCTTTAACGTAATTGTCACCTATGAGATAGTTCCCTCCGAAGGCAAAAAGCCCGAAGACAACCTTGTAGACCTCATTATAAAAGTAGATGAGGGTGAAGAGATAAAAATCAACAAAATCACAATCTTCGGCGCTCATAAGGTCAATGATGCCCGCCTCCTCGAGATTATGGAGCTTAAAGAAAAAGAGATTTTCACCGACGGAAAATTCCAAACTGCTACCTACGAAATGGACAAGCAGAAGATCCTTATGTTTTATCGGCAGGAGGGATATCTTGATGCCGATATTATCTCCGATTCGGTAGATTATGAGTGGGAAGACCCCGAGAAGAAAGAGGCCCGCGGGATTTACATAACAATCAAGGTTCATGAGGGCGAGAGATATTACTTCGATAAATATACCATTGAGGGAAATCAGGTCATCGAGACCGATTATCTGATGAACAAGCTTACCCTGAAGCATGCGGTACAGACCCCTGTAACCCGTAATGTTGAAAAAGCACTCGGATGGTTTGGTGTCAAATTCGATCATGATACCGTTTGCAACGATACCCTTTTTCAGCAGGACCGCTATATGATGGCGTTCGAGTATGGAAAGAAGGGATATCTTTTCACACGCGTCATTCCTGCAAAAAACATAACTGAACGTGAAGTTGTTGTCAACGGCAAGAAGGTGATGCGCAAATATGTTCACTACAACATGAAGATTGTTGAGGGAAACCAGGCCTACGTTGAGAATATTATCATAAAAGGAAATAAAGAGACAAAGGACAAGGTTATACGCAGAGAGCTGACCTTCAAAGAGGGCGAGCTGTACAATGCTGAAGAGGTTCAGAAATCACGCGAAGTTCTTTTTAAACTCGGATATTTTCAGGAAGTTAATATTGATATCAGACCCGGCTCAAGCGACGAGAAGGTAAATCTTATCGTTTCGGTAGTTGAAGCGTCAACAGGAACCCTGAGCCTCGGCGGCGGATACTCGACGGCGACCGGCTTTTCCATCTTCGCCAATACTTCCGAGAAAAATCTGCTCGGTTACGGATACACGATCTATCTTAACTTCGAATACGGACCTTACAAGACCGGCATCCAGCTCGGATTTATTGATCCCTGGTTTCTGGATTACCCTGTAGAGTTCGCCACCGAAGTCTTTTACTATGATACGAAACTCGCGGTTGATTCCATTTATGACGACGGCGGAAATGATTACGCGTATTACAACACCATGACCTTCGGTTATGCACTGGGTTTTGCATATAAATTTAAGTACAATTATCTGCGCATCGGTGCCAGGTGGAGACACTCTTTTTCACAGATCCACTCTCCGACGGGCAACAACTATGAGGATGTCTTCCGTCTTGAGAAAATCGGTCTTCAGGAAAAACGGCAGGTTACTCTTTATACCTCATATGATGACCGCGACAGCATGATAAGCCCGACGAAGGGTATCTATGCCTATTTCGGAGTGACCTTTACGGGCGGTCCCGTTCTCTGGGGTGATGACCACTATATCAGGTACAATCCGAGTATCGAGTGGTTTAAAACGCTCTTTACAGTTCCGTATATTCCCGAAACAATCGGGAAATATCCCTTCGTGCTGCAGCTGCGCGCCAGCGGAAAATTTACTACCCCGACATTCGGCAGCGATATCATCAGGAACAACCAGAATCCCTATGATAACCCCTGGCTTGAGCAGGCTGATAAGCTTTTTGTCGGTGGCGCTACCGCCGACTATTTTCTGCGCGGTTGGGAATATTACATGTCCGACCTCCCGAAATCGTGGCGGTATGGGCTCTTTCATCAGATACTTTATGGCGGCGAAATCCGCTTTCCGCTGCATCCGCAATTTCTCTGGATGGCTTTCTTCTTTGACGCCGGTGCGCTCTGGTCTGACACCTCGTGGGACCGGCAGTCGCTGTATTACGAGTATATAGCAGAAGGCAAAGAGAGCAAAGAGGTTTATGATATAAAAGATTTTTATAAAGTGGATCCTCTCAAATATTTCAAGTATTCTTACGGCCTCGGCTTTCGCGTGCAGATCCCGATGCTTCCTCTTCGTTTCTGGTGGGGCAAAAGGGCAATCTGGAAAGGCTTTACCGAAGGCGGACTTGATACCATCAGCGATATGTATTTTCAGCTCCAGATCGGCGACTCGATGTTTTGACGATTGATGTTTATAATGCAGGCCGTTTATTTGGCCGGTGTAAGCTGTTAACTCCCTTGTTCGTGACGCCGATTGGCTTTACAAACAAGGGGGGAAGCCTTCCGCTTTTTACCTTCCCTCCCTCCATCCCCCTTTGAAAATTTAATTATTGACATGGATACCTCCCTTTGTAAGTTGAGGCGTATTTTTGGAAACAAATGCTCAGATAATTTTCTGACCCTATGGAGGAGCACTTGAATTTTACAGTATATGCTCAGGCGGCATCACAGTCGCCAATCGGTGGTTCATGGCAGAGTCTCATACCTATCCTGTTGATGATTGTTATCTTTTATTTTCTGCTTATTCGTCCGCAGCAAAAGAAAGAGAAAGACAGAAAGAACATGATTAACACCCTTCAAAAAGGGGACAAGGTCGTTACTGTCGGCGGTATTTACGGTGTAGTTACCGGTGTTAAAGACGGTGAGGATATAGTTGTTCTTAAAGTAAGTGAGAATACAAAAATCGAATTTACCCGTTCGGCAATTCAGAACAAAGTTGTAGAAAAAACTCAGGATACGAAAGAGAAGAAAGAAAAAAAAGATGAAAAGAGTGCAGGTTAAAAAGCTTTTCGTCATCGCTGTTCTTTTTCTTCTTTTTGTGCCGTTGCAGGCTCAACAAGAAAACGGCGAGACTCAATCTCCGGCGGTGGAGGCGACACCCCAGGTGGATCCGGTGACTGCCCCTCCCGCAACTGAAGTTGCGCCCGTCGAGCCTGAGCCCGAGCCTCTTCCGCAATTAGAGCCTGAACCTCTGCCGCGTCCCCAGCCGGTTGTTCGAGAATCCGCTCCTGTTGCCCGGCCCGAAGTACTCGATGCATGGGATGATCTTTTCCGCCACCGTCGTCTTGCCGGGTACGTTCCCCGCGAGCGCGACCAGATTGTCGCCGCAATTGACGAGCCGGATCTCCAGGATGGGGATGGTGCCGCTGGTGATCAGAATGGGGATAGCGCGGTAAAGAAGCCTTCTTTCGTTTTCAAGGGTTCACTCGCGTATCTTGCGGCCTGGTCGGCACTTTTTTTTATCATAGTCTTTATTTTTATTCTGTATTACGCCCGTACTGGTAGAAAAAGAAGAAAGGTTTTTCGCAACATCCCTAGTAAAAAAAGATCTCTTCGAAACAAGTACAATAAGTACAACAAGTACTAAGAGGAAAAAATGGCAAAAGGACTTTTATCAAGAATTATACTCATTTTAGTAGTCATTACTTTCTGTGTTCTTATGATTTTACCGACAGTTGATTTAAAGACAATGAAGGTGGTTGTCAAAGACGGGGCGTCTCAGATGCTCGATAAACTCAAATCGCGCTTTCCCTCTGATCGCTACGAGGTGAAAGCTGAAGGAAATTCGATTTTTGTCAAGGGCTTTGACCTGAACGATGCGATTATGAATGAGGTTGGAAGTTACGAAACAGTTAAAGAGGCTGAGCTTCTTCCTCACTGGGCCGAAAAATATCTTCTAGCCAAAAAGATAAATCTCGGTCTTGACCTTCAGGGGGGGATGAGTCTTGTTCTTCAGGCTGATTATCAGCTGATGGAAGACAAGCTTGGTAAAAAGCTGACTGAGAAAGACAAGAAGGATGCGACAACCCAGGCGCTTGAGATTATCGGAAATCGTATCAATACTTTCGGTGTCTCTGAGCCCCTTATCCGTCCCAAAGGCGTTGATTCGGTTGAGATACAGCTTCCTGGCGTCAAAGACCCCGATAAGGTTCGCGATTTGATCGGTAAAACCGGTAGCGTTGAGTACCGGCTTGTTGATGATCAGTTCACGAAGCTTGCCGCTGATTATGTTCAATCAAATAATATCAAAATTTCAGAAGATTCTGAAGAACAGTCCGCGCTCGCTAAGACGATTACAGAAGCCATTTCACTTCCTGAAGATAAGCGTGTATATTTTTTCTATTCGCGTGATGAGCAGACTGGGGCAATTTTTCCCGATTATCCGATTGTACTTGCAAAGGAGATCAGCCTGAACGGTGACGATATTGCAACCGCTTCAGAGGGATATGATGAGCTGCAGCGCCCGGCGGTACACTTCAACACAACAAGTGCCGGCGCGGCCAAGTTTGCAAAAGTAACTGCTGCCGAAAATCACGGAAAGCGACTCGCAATCGTCATTGATGAAAAAGTAAGAAGTGCACCGGGAATGAGTGTGCAGATAACCAGCGGCCAAGCGATCATCCAGGGTGATTTTACCATAGAAGAAGTTCAGGTATTGACCAGAATTATTAAAGAGGGAGCGTTGCCTGTTTCATTGAAGATCGTTGAAGAACGTACCGTGGGTCCCTCCCTTGGTCAGGATTCAATCGCCTCGGGTGTCAAAGCAATCGTGATAGGTCTTGCCGGGGTTATGCTTTTCATGTTAGTATACTATAAACTGTCAGGATTCGTTGCAAACTTATGTTTGATTCTGAATATGCTGCTTGTTATGGCATTTCTCTCAATGCTCGGCTTTACATTGACTCTTCCGGGTATAGCGGGGTTGATTCTTACCGTAGGTATGGCTGTAGACGCAAACGTAATTATTTTTGAACGAATAAAAGAGGAGCTAAAAAAAGGAAAAAGTCCCAAAGTTGCGGTTGCGAATGGATTTGACCGTGCATTCTGGACTATTTTTGACTCTAACCTGACAACTCTTCTCGCGGCTATCATCCTTTCGCAGGTGGGAACCGGTCCGATAAAGGGATTCGCGGTTACTCTGATAATCGGTATTCTTTCAAGTATGTTCTCGGCTCTGGTCATTTCAAAGTCGATTTATCAGATATGGGTATCTCCCAAAAACATAAAGACCATTAGCATTTAATGCAAGGAGACTACGAGTGAAGAAAACTTCTTTTCCGTTCATGCGGTATAAATATGCTGCCTTTACTTTTTCCGCAACGCTGGCCATTATTTTCCTTCTCGCGACGATATTCTGGCGGGGCGGTATTAATTGGGGAATAGATTTTGCGGGCGGTGTGAAGCTTACCGCTCAGTTTCCCTCTAACGTACACATAGGAGATATCCGATCGTCACTGCAGCAGAAGGGTATCAATGCGTCTGTTCAGGAGATCGGAAGTGCGGCTCAGAATGAGTATGTAATAACGACTCCGCTTATCGATGCAAGTAAGGATGCAAAAAAGAGTTCCGATATTCTCTGGGGTGCGGTTGTCACCGGTTTTCCCAATGCGGTACAGCTCGGTCTTGAGACTGTTGGTCCCTCTATTGGTGAATATCTCAAGAGATCAGCAATCAAGCTGGGAATTCTGGCCATCATAATGATGATGATTTATCTGGCGTTCCGGTTTGAGATGAAATATTCTTTCGGCGCAATGGTCGCGCTTATTCATGACGTGGCGCTGGCATTCCTTTTTTGCGGTATTTGCAACATAGAGATCAGTGTAACTGTAATAGCCGCCTTATTGACTATTTTCGGCTATTCGGTCAATGATACAATAGTTATCTTCGACCGGATACGTGAAAATGCTGAGGGAAAGAGTGTGATAATGGCAAATGAATTTTTTGATGATGCAATCAATCAGACTCTTTCAAGGACGATGTTGACTTCCTTGACAACACTTTTCTCGGTTCTTGCGCTTTTCTTCGTCGGTGGTGAAGGGGTTCGTGATTTTGCTCAGGTGATGTTGTTCGGTGTAGTTATCGGTACCTATTCTTCAATTTTTATCGCATCACCCTTTGTATTTATATGGAACTCTTTGGTGCCATCAAAGGCAAAGTGATATTGTGATCAGCCTAATTCCGCTGGTTTCGGGCGTAAAGCGTGTAACCAACGGAATGTTTCAATTGTGAATATGTTGAGGTGCTGGTCGTTGTTTGATTAAAAAATTATATTGTGAATATTTAAAAAAAAGGATCATGCCTTCACTCGGCTGATCCTTTTCTTATTATTACCGGATTTATGACTTAATAAAGACCTTTCAGAATGTAACACTTGGGTACCTGGCCGCCATTTCCTCTTTTGTCAGTATCACAAAAAATTTATCGAGATATGAAAGCCGAAAAACAGAAAGAATGTTCTCTTCAAGGTTATACAGGCAAAAATCAATTTTATTGGTCTTTGCAATATTCATCGCCTTTATCAGTGAGCCGAGAGCAGAGGAGTCCAGATACTCGATCCTGTGCAGTTCAATTGCAATTGCCGATACAGACTGCCTGAAATAGTCATTAAGCAGCTTGTTAAATTTCTCAACATGATCAATGTTGAATTTCCCTGAAAGCTTCAGGATAATTATATTGTCCTGTACAAAAGTATCGATTTCCATTCGTTCAATTCCCGTCTTTACAGTAAATGATAGAAATGTGAGATTTCATAGTCAGAAACGTGTTTTTCAAACGACTCAATTTCCATAATCTTGTTAGCAGTATATAAGGATACCATCTCATCGCCGAAAGTTTCTTTCATCAAAGAACTATTGCTGAAAAGAGAGATTGATTCGGCCAAATTCTTGGGCAATCGGGCAAAGTCATTATCACGTTCTCCTCCCTCCTGAACCTGTTCTTCGAATTCAGGTGAAAGAACATACTCTCCTTCGATGCCCTTCAAACCGGCAGACAACACCGCCGCAAAAGCGAGATAAGGATTACATGAGGGATCCGGTGTCCGCAATTCAATTCGCATTGAAGATGGTTTTGTCGGGCGCACCTGAGGAATTCTCAATAGAGCGGTGTTCGCATTTTTACTCCACGAAATATTAGTAGGGGCCTCACAGCCGTGAATAAAACGTCTGTATGAATTGACCCATTGATTGGTAACAGCGGTAATTTCGGGTGAATGCTTTAATATGCCTGCGATGAAAGATTTTGCGGTACCGGAAAGATTAAGGTAGGTGTTATCAGAAAAAAAGATATTATCATCATTTTGAAACAGCGACATGTGGATATGCATCCCGGATCCGTTCGCGTTTGAGAGCGGCTTCGGCATGAAAGATGCGTGGGCATTGTTTTTCTGGGCTATTTCTTTTGCGACGATTCTGAATGTCATAATATTATCGGCTGTTGTCAGTGCATCCTCGTGCCGAAGATCGATTTCGTGCTGACTCGGCGCGCCCTCGTGATGGGATGAGATAATATCGATTCCCATTTTTTCGAGAGTCAGAACGATCTGGCGCCGATAGTCTGTCGACAGGTCAAGAGGGGTCTGATCGAAGTATCCACCACGGTCTATAAGCTCAGGCTTCGTGCCGTTCCTAAATAGATAAAATTCTATTTCGGGACCAGTATAAAATCTATAACCAAGCGCAGCCGCCTTTTCGAGCGTCCTATTCAAAATATAACGCGAATCAAACTGACATGGTTCCATATCCATTGAGTGAATCGAGCAGAACATACGCGCAACAGAATCCTCCTGAGGGCGCCACGGCAGAATTTGAAAAGTTGAAGGATCCGGCATTGCAATCAGCTCGTGTTCGTCCCTGCGAAGCAATCCATTAAGAGTTGATCCGTCAAAACGGACACCCTCAGAAAGCGCATCCTCTAGCTCACCTTTTGTAATGGCAAAAGACTTCAGCATGCCCTGAATATCCGTGAACCATAGTTTGATGAATTTAACATCTTTTTCATAACAAAGATTCAGGATATATTCAGTATTCGGATTCATAAAACCTTCTTCTATAGAATTAGATATAGGACAACGATCAGCACAAGCAACACCATCGCAAGAGCTACAGATAGAATAACAGTGATATTGGAACTTTCAGCATACTGTGCAGCAGGAGTGATGGGTGCCTGCTGTTTTAAACGGGAATTGCGCTTCAGCTCCTGTATCGGTCTGTCTGTTGCGGGATCATACATTCGCAACTTAACCTGACGTTCCTCCTCAGTACATTTGCAGTAAACTCCCTGCTCTACCATAAGTAGTAATTGTAAGGGATCAGTGCGGGAGGCGGCCTTAATATCAATTACCTGTGCGGGTAGGGGGCGTATGACAGACTCCTCTCTCAGGTTGTAGTGATCAATATAGTGCTGACCGTTCGGTGTAGTGGAATCGATTTTGACCATTATTTTGTCGCCAAGACGTATCTCAGAGAGTTGTTTTCCTTTGACCGGAGACAAAATCAAGGTTGCAGGCAAAACGACAGCTCCTTCATCAAGCTGAAACAAATCCGAAGGGATTCTTTCTTCCTGTTTGGCATATTTTAGAAGTCGCTCGGTTTCTCTTTTTTCTTTGATCTGCGCAATATCTTCCTCTGTAACCTCTTGAAGACCGATCTCGAGTTTAAGGTTCTTATCTTGAATGATTCGTTTGACTGCGTCGAACATAATCTGCTCAACGGTTCCATAATCGTACTCAGTAGCCGCCTCAAATAAATGCGCCCGTTGAAAAGAATCCTCAAGACCAGATTCAATCTGCAGCTGCAAATCGCGTGTTACACTCTGGTTGTATTTTCCGCCCCATTTTGTTTGAACAATCAACCCTTCATAATCACTCCACCCTGCCTCCTGATCTATCTGGTAAATATCAGAAAATGATGAGACAATAACGTGATATGACTCAATCGTACCACTTGGGTTGAATGCAATAAGGCTTAATCCATAAAGATTTCTGGCAGAAGATTTGAACCTGCACTTTATATAAACATGGTGTTCCGGAAGAAAACCATTTTCTGTACTCATAATTCCCCCGGAATGACATTTATATTGAACATTTCAATTCTCTTTGGCTATACTTATTATCTGCTGTGATTCTGAATATTGTTGGTTTCATCGTTAATTTAAACTTACCTCAAAAAATCAGCATGCTGATTTTAGCGTCATCGAAAGCCATTGGGCGGCTCTTATATCCTTACATTAACAAACGTCTCATCGAGCCGTTTATCTTATACCTCATGGCAATTTATTGGCAAAATAACAAGTTGAGATCAGATACTCCTGTCATGCGATATTATAACTAAAATCAGAAAAAGATTATGACAGTTTCTATTGTCAAATATTATTTCGCACTCTCAGATAGTAAAAAATTCTCCCATAATTTCACAATCTGCTTTTGAAGCTCAGTATTAGTGAATGCGCGCAAATCCAGCTTAAAGCCGTCGTTTTTTTTATAAATATCGATAATCCCCTCTCTTCGGAATGTTCGAATCTCAATTCTTGAAAAAAGATTATTCAGAACTCCGCAATCATAAGCAGGAATTCCTTCTGAGAGGAGGTATTCGGAAAAAGCATCAGAAAACTTTACATCGGTTTTCTGAGGGGATTTTCGGGGAGAGGCTGCCGCAGCGGCACCAGTTTTTGCAAGTTTATCCGCATATTCATTCCATTTGTCCCCGGTGTGAGCTTTGACTTTGCTCCATGTAATATCAACACTGCAGCTTTTAAAATATTCTGCGTATCGCGCTGTCATTTCAGTGTTAGTCTTCCATTTTCCGGTTGCCCACGACTCGACTCCCTGGTAATCGAAATGAATTCTAACAGCGAGTATACCGTTTTTTATGCACCAGTTTAGTGATTCCACTACAGCTGCAATTTCACCTGCGACTTGCCGGTGTGCAAGCAGTGATCGATCCGCGACGGATCCGTAAATTTCGTGGATAATCGTTCCATTGTCCAGCAAAACTGCACCAAACCCACAATTCCCTTTAACAAATGATCCATCAGTATAAATATCAATTTTACTCATTTTATAGCCTGGAAATATAATCAATTATCTTGTTGGTTTTTTCTTCGGCGATTTTCTTGTACTCTCCAAGATATTCTGAAGCATTCACAAATTCACGAATAAAGCCATCCCTGTCTTTTCTTCGTATAATAGTCAATAACTCAAGGTTTGATTCGATATATTGTTCAATAATCCGAACTGTCTCGGGGTTATTAATTGCAATATCCGCATAAAGCTCAGGATTTTGATTGAGAATTCGGTTTGCAAAATCCGTCCGTATCCGGTAAACGGGAGAAGAGAAATCATTGAATTCGTCCGCACGCTCACCGGTTTTCATTAAAGTTTTAACAAGTGTAATTGAGGTGAAATGCATTAATCCCTGAACAATGGCCATTATTCTGTCATGTTCCTCGGGGGTGGAAATACGTACAATTGCACCAGCGTTTTCAAATATATCTATTAAAAATTTAACCCATCGATCCCCTCTGGCCGGTGTCAATACTATAACCTGGTTTTCAAGGGTAGATACCGAGGGACCGAAGACCGGATGGCAGCCAATAACTTCACTTTGTGAGTATTTACACATTGCAGCTGTTTCAGTCGTTTTCAACGAGGTGAAATCCATAAGGAGAGATTCTTTCTTAACGTGTGGACCGACAGCCCTAATCACATCTATTGTTGAGTTAATAGGTACTGTAACGATAACTATATCTGATTGGGCGGCACATTGCTCGACTGTCAATTCAGTTGAACGAGATGCAATAAGTACACAATGACCGTTTTTTTCAAAAAAGTCTCGAAAAAGGGATCCCATCCCCCCTGTTCCGCCTATAATGCCGATTGTAAATCTAACGTCACTCATAGAAACACGCATAAACCCCATTAAATTATATAGTCAGTATGGAGAATTTCATGGATTTTGCAGGTAAACACAACTTTGTTGAAGGAACAAATATCCATTATACCGTTGATACCATTTTTTGTTAACCTAGAAAAAATGACAGTTATTTTTATTCTTGAAAAAAAATTTCTCATAGATTGTGAATAGTGTTTTACAATGTCATGCCGTATTACAATCTTTGTTCATTGTTTTCTTTAATTATTGTTCTTTTACGGCACGGATCTCGATATAATTCTTTATTTTACTGTTTCCCCAATCCCTCTATGATTGGGGATGTCTGTTTGAAAACGAAGGATCGCCAGAAGTTTCCGACCGATGTATCATCAGCTAATCAAGTAAAATCCGATTAATCAATTAGTTATAATAAGCAGCAAAATGATTAAGTTTTATTAAACCGCAACCGACATTCCGTAAAAGGTGTTGTTTGCTTTGCTGCTTCAGGAGAAGTTAAGTATGTTTAGTATGTATTTTCTGGAATTAGAGAAGCAGCTAATTAAAAAATATCGTCTTCCCAAAAATCAGGCGAAGAAGGGTTTAAAAGCCAGCGAAGAAGCAGAAAAGAAAGATCTATCGGATCTAACGAGTGCAGTCGCTTCATTTTCGCCGTCAAGGTACTCAGTGCAGAGCGGAACGATTGTTGACTCGAGTGGATTGCGAATTAATGATGCTGATTTTTTTCTTGTGGATAATATCTTTGGCAAGACCGCGTCAATTTTCCAAAACGGATACCCGCTTGAGGTGATTGGTGGAACTTTTACAGTATGCGAGCAGATCAACCGGAAACAGCTTCTCGAAACACTTGTTTCAGCCGCAAATTCAAAGAAGGCTGGTTATTACTCGGATGTAAAAAAAAGTGATTTGTTTGTCCCCTCTTTTGTTATCGCATTTGAATCAACTTATCTGATGGAAGAGCTGAAGAAGGCAATATCGGAAATTTATCGAGAAAATTCGGTCGATCCGGGCTTTGAATTTGATATAATGCTGGTTCTTGGGACGGGGATAGTGATAAAGGATTGGAATAAGAAAGGCAATTTCATCGCTCTTGATACAAAGGAAGATAGTCTTAAGTGGTTTTTCATTATTATGAATGAATATCTCGGACTAGTAAAGCGAAGTGAATTGGATTTGAGGACTTATATAGCTAATCCAAAGCTTTATGACGAGTATTAGGAGGTAAGACGTTTATGTTATTACTTGGGATTCCATCATATTGATTTGTTATATAGCATTCATCGGTTAGTTCAAATTAAATTAATAGTGTCTTTCGAGATCAAATAGTTATTGACATACTGGCTTGCCTGATGTAGGATATGGTTTCTTCATGTTGTTTATAATTGCTGTGTGGTAGCTGGTCATCGAGTCTAAGCATCCGATATCCTTTCGTTGCAGCATGGGTTGCGATTTAGCGGTGGGTATCGTTGTGCAGTTTCCATTGTAGTTCCCGGGCGTATAAAAAAAATGCAGAGGGCAAAGAAATTGAAAACAAGATTATTGCGAAATTTCTTATTTATTGCTTTTGCGACTTTGATGTTTTTGTCGTGTGCCAAAAAAGAAGAGCCGGCGCCTGTTGAGCCTATTATTGAGTTGAAGCATCGAATTCTTGTGTTGGATACGTCACTTTCTATGGTTGGGAAAGGTGGCAGCAATATAATGCCTCAGGTAAAGGAAAGTCTCTATCGGTTTGTTGACAAGTTCAACGTTGGTGACTCGTTTACGTTTGCAACCTTTGATACAGAGGTGAAGTTTTATCCGACTATCGTTATAGCTGATGAAAGTGATAAAGAGGTAGTTAAAAAATATATTTCTATCGTTGAGGCTAAAGGGCAATGGACTTATACGATGCTGATGTTTGCAGATGTACTGGCTAAGGCTGATGAACTTGGCCGTTCGGATACATCAAAGAAAATCGAAATAGTTGTGTTGACTGATGCTCTTGATGACCCCCCTCCCTCAGCCAAAAAGAAGAGCCTGGATATTAAGGCATTGTCAAAAGGGTATTCTACTGAAGACTGGTTTATATATCTTGTTAGTTTGACTGATTTAAAAAACAGTGAGCAAATGAAGGAAATTGTTGGAGCTCTTCCTGGGGCGCAGGTTTTACAGGGGGCAGAAGATCCTAATGCAGCTCTTGAAAACATATCAAATCAGAATAGTACTATTGAGCAACCCAAGAAGGAATCCCCTTTGGCCAAACTTTGGGGCTTTATTCTCGTTCCTTTTCTATTACTTGTTATCATTGCTATCGTGTACTTCAAGCACATATCTGATATTAAGCTGTTCGGTTATCTTGATTACAAGAATTATTCAATTCTCGGGGCAAAATATGAGGCCATTAATCTTCAACGGTTTTCGTCTCGTTCGATTACTATTGGGCGTGATAGTTTGTGTGAGCTTCGTATCCCGGATTTCGAGCTGAACAGACCCGTTGTGCTCGAAGCTAAAAGCATTAAAGGTTCAATTCAGATAATTGTTAACAGTGAAAGGGGTTCAAAGGTCGAGTATCTTGAAAACAAGAACGATCAATTCCTTTCTAATGGTACTCGGTTTAGGGTAGGGGGGTACGATTTTGTGTATCGTGTTAATTCGGATGTTTAGCAAAAATAGTCTGAAGGATCAAATATAACTTGACAGATAGAAATTGCTGTTTGTTGATAGGTGTGAATATAGTATCTGTAGCTGGATTTTATATATACTATGCTTTTTTCATTTTAAGGAGGATCTTATATGTCGCTAACAAGCTTTCCTCAGAGTCCTAATAAAATACACCCTGAGTTGCCAAATGCAGTTGGTTCAAGAAATTCGTTTGCGCAAGAAGGGCGTGACAGGATAGCTGAAGCAAAGACGATACTCGAAGAAACAACCGATAAGGTGTTGAATCATATCCATGAGAAACTGCCAGAAGAAGTCCTTGTTAAGATGGATATTGCGGGTGGTCTTAAAGATAAGTTGTATAATTATATCAATCAGACTTATGTGAACATGTTTAACCGTTATACGGTTACAATGGAAGACGAATTTATTAAGAAAGTTCGTGACTTTGTTGATAAAGAAGAATCCAAGGGACTGGCTCGGTATACCCCTCGTGAGCTTGTTGAACTTCTTGATAAAATTGGTGGTTCAGATAAGTTTCACACTGGAGAAATTGAAAAGTCTGTTGTCAACATGTTCGGTCACTTGCAGGGGCACATCCAGCGTGGAGTGAATGATCTTGAAAATGAAACAAATTCAATTCTGCGACAGAAGACAGATGTGGGGGCATTTATTCGCGGAGAAAATGCTTATGCTATTTTGAAGTGCGTTTTTAAGGACAATGAGCTTCGACCGAAATATGTAAATGATGTTAAGCTTTCAATAAATGTGCTTGAGAGTGAGTTAATTTCTCCCATTTACCATTACCAGGTTACCGTTGAATCACTTCTTAAGGATGCAATTCAAAAACATATTCAGGATCTTATTGCCCGCCAAATTGATCAATTTAAAGAAGAACTTGTGGATCAGGGGGCTGCAGAGCTCACGGGTTCAGAAATAATGTTTGAAAAAATCAAACGAATTGAGAATTTTACTGACGATGAGATTGAGGATCCCAAATCAAAACGTTATACGATCCTTGCAAAGAAGTTTCTTGAAAAGATTGAGGGGCTCCGCGCAGAGATTGATGTGGAGGATTTTGATCAGCTTAATATCCGCGAGAATATTAAGTATATCATTGATGAGGAGAACATTCGAAATCGAGGGTATAATACTGCGATAAATGCGATAACTTCAATTCTTGACTGGTCAAAACTTGGTTATCAGGTTTGTGATAACATGAAGAATGCGCGTGTGTGCTTCATTAAAGAATATGAAGAAATTGACAAGATGCAGTTACCTGATGAGCGGTATGCAATTCGGTTGAGTTTTATGGATCAAAATCAGATTCGGGAAGCTGCTAAAGAATATGATCGCCAGATGGATGCATTTACTCGTGAGGTTCAGTTGTTGATGGATGTGACAGATGCTCACTATCAATCTACAAAGCGGTTCCGCGCGATCAAAGATTTCGATGATCTTGCAAAAAGATTGATGTCGAGGGATTGGCAGCGAAGAAGGGATGCCGAGAAACAGGATCCTTCATATGTTCATCCTGATGATATAGGTGAAAAATATACCGAGTCTTCTTTTGTTGAAAAAAATAATCGTACTTATGAAGACAGGAATAAGTATCTTAAAAATAAGTTGCGTCAGCTTAAGGATCAACTTCAGAAAATCCATGGGTATCAGAATCCGATTGAGCGCGTTGTAATTGATGAGAAGATAAATTTTGTAACGAAGCGTTTTAATGAGTTTACTTACGAAGTTAATCCCCATCACATTCAGCCTGGTCTAGTTCTTGATTTTGATTTGACTACGATTAAGCGCAAGCAGTATGTGCTCAAAAACATGGCTAATGTTCTTAATGAATTTCTGCATGGGGTGTCTCGTGGATTTGCTGATGCTGCTTTTGCTCAGTTTAAACGCAGAAGATCAACTATGCGTGATGATATTGATCAGTCTTTTGCTGCCGATAATGGTGACGCTGAGTCGGTTTTTCAGATGGCTTATGATAAGAAGGATGGTGCTGATGGCGGTGAAGTTTCTGGTGCCGCCGATCTCTCACCAAAGAAATCCAAAAAAGGATCATCTGGTCTTAAGGAACTTTGATTTTATGTGTTTAGAACTAAAAGCAATTTGAACGTATTATACAATTTGTGTTTGGGTCATAAAGTCGCCTTCGGGCGGCTTTTTTTTTGCTTTGTCAAATTTTAATTGCGTTCCTTATCCCACATCAGTATAGTGAGTCATCGTTTTTTGTGTAAGGGTAAGAAGAGGGTTGAAGATGACCCTGCATAATATTCCAATTCAGGAGAATTTATTATGGTGAATTCAACGTTTTTCGCGCTTGGTTCAAAAGTAACTTTTAACAAAGCTTTACGCCATTTCTTTAAAATCAATGAAATTGTCGAAGAGATGGAATCAAGGAATAATTTTGCAGATATTGTCAATAACCAACTTGATGAGGAAGAGGTATTGCCTGATCAGATATTGCCTGCAATAGGCTCCATAGTTCGTGATAAGTACAAGTACACTTATCATTCCTTTGATATTCCCTCGAATATATCCGATTTTAAGAAAATTTCTAATGAGACATCTAAATGGTCTGCAGTTGACATGATAATTGTTTATTATAATCCTAACGGGCAAATATATCTGATCAATCCTAAAAACGATGATCATTGGGATCGTGTGCGTGAGATAGCTGCAGATCATCTCCTTGTGATATATGCCAAATATAAGAAAGAAGATGGTGATGAAAAAATCGAACGGGATGCAATTACTGCTGTCGAGGAGATGATAGCAGGTAAGGATGTCTATATAAATAAAAGTTTTATTGATGAAAGCACACAACCCGCTGTTGTCCAACAAAAGACCAAACCTGCTCCTGTCGCAAATGCAAAGAAACGAGCAACTCCAAAATATTCTGTGACTGTAACAAATGAGCTTTTTCATAATGGCAATGTTGAAGCATGGAAGAAGATCATTGCAAGTTATCAGGCCACAAGTCCTGACTGTGATGTTGTTGTATACTATGAAGGTGAACTAATCAACGATATTAATGCACTTTTCAAATGGGGAAAAGTCAAACATTACGGCCAAATTTTGTTTCAGGTTGTTGGCGAAAATATTAAAAATGTTTCTAAATTGCAAAAGTATTTATTTGAAGGTGCGAGTCCTCGGTTTGAACAATTTTTGAAGGGTGCTGTCGGTTCAACCCTTAACTTGTTTTAATTCACTCAATAAATTTTGTATTTTGAGTTATGTGATCGAAGGGGAATGTCTGATTTAAGATAATTTTTCCCCATTGTTATTAACTATTTTAGACAGAGTTTTTTAATATAGTTTGTATACTGTTAGATGTAGCCTTTTTTTATTCTCAACAATTTTTGGAGGATAGTAAATGAGTAACAATATTATTTTTTTTAACAAATCAATAACACCTGTTGAAGATGGAGTAAGGGAGAAAATCGGAATTCGTGGACGCCGAGCCATTGACCTTGCGATGATAGGGCTCCCTATTGTTCCCGGTTTTATTATTGATTCAGAAATGACAAACAAGTTGCCTGATCTTAATGTAAAACAAATGATAAAAACCAATGTTAATCTAATTGAAAGAGAAATGAAGAAGGAGTTTGGTGATGCAAAGAACCCTCTTCTCCTAAAGATTGTTTTGAGTTCCGATCTCAATGTTCCCTTTTTCCCTTCTTTTCACAATGTCGGTTTAACCGATGAGACGGTGAAAGGTTTTGCTGGACAGACAAGTGAAGAGTTTGCCTTCGGCGAATATGCTTATATGCTAAAAAGTCTCGGTACAAAGCTCTATGATCTTGACCCCTCCGAATTTACTGCGGGTTCCACTAAAACAAAAGGGAAAGGCACCAAGGCGGGCGGTGATTCTATTCGCGACGGAATTGAAAACGATAAAAAGAAAATGCAGGATCTCTTCAAGGGTGATGTATATGATCAGCTCATTGCCATTTTGAAGAAGGCCTCCGAGAAGTTCTGTGATTCAGATATAGATGTAGATAATTCAATGTCCATCATGGTTCAAGCCATGGTCTACGGCAATCTTGGTGATGACTCCTATTCGGGGAGTTATTATACTCGTAATATAATTACCGGTAAAGATGAACTACAGGGAACGTGTCTTCAAAATGCCTTTGATGTTGAGGGGGCAAAGGGTAAAGATATCATCAAGATCGAAAAAAAGTATCTTGAGCAGTTACAAGAGATAGCAATAAAGGTTGAAGATTATTTTAAGGAATTGCGGTCTATTAAATTTACTATTGAAGAGGGAAATTTATGGCTGGTTGAGCAACGTGAAGTTGACGAGAAGTCAACGCAATCGCATCTCAAGTCATTACTAGCTCTTCATTCAAGGGATAAAATCGATTCTGATTATCTGGTTAAACACATTAAACCCGTTCAACTTAATGAGCTTCTTCACCCGATAATCAATCCTGCTTCAATTAAGAATATAAAGAAAAATCAAGGGGGGATAAGTGGCGCTACTGGGGCTGCTATCGGCAGAGTTTTTTTCTCAACACAGAAATTACTTGAAGAGCACAAGCGTGCAATTCTCACTGGTGGCGACAAGAATCTTATTCTATGTATGCATGCAACGTATGCCGAGGATGTGAAGGCAATTGAAGTTGCGCATGGAGTAATATCCACTGAAGGGGGTTATTCGTCTCATGCGCCAGTTGTAGCCCGAAGTCTTGGAAAAGTCGCCATGGTTATACCTGAGATAAAGCTAAAAGACAATTCATTCACTCTTGGCTCTGTCACGGTTAAAGAGGGTGATTATATATCAATGGATGTTCCTTATTATGAGACACCTACTATTTATTTTGGTAAAGTCGATCTTATCGAGCCGGATGTAAAGGAAAACGGGTTACTTGATTTCTTGGAAATAGTTCAAAAATACATAACGGAATTTGATGTTCGAGCAAATGCAGATCAGCCAGGTGATGCAATTGTTGCTAAACAGTTTAGGGCTAGGGGCATTGGTCTTTGTCGAACCGAGCATATGTTTTTTAACGAAAAGCGTATCATGAAATTCCGAGAAATGATTCTTGCTGAGAACGAGACAGAGCGTAGAAAAGCACTCGATCAATTGCGTCCAATGCAGCGTTCTGATTTCTATGAACTTTTTAAGATTATGGAGGGATCACCTGTTACAATCCGACTCCTTGATCCCCCTTTGCATGAATTTCTTCCAAGAAGTGAAGACTCAATGCAAGAATTTGTCAAATTCCTACAGGCAAAAAATAAATCTGTTAAAGCTAGTGAAATTGCTTCTCGTTGCACAGATCTCGGTGAAATGAACCCAATGCTCGGCCATAGAGGATGCCGTCTTGCTATTACATATCCCGAGATCTATGAAATGCAATGTCGTGCAATTTTTGAAGCGGCCTGTATGCTCAAGAAGGAAGGGATTGATGTTGTACCGGAGATAATGATTCCAATAGTGATGACGGAAACTGAGTTGAAGTTTATCAAAAATGGCAAGAAAATTGAGGGAACGACAGTAAAAGGAATACGTGATATTAAAAACGAAGTAGTAAAAGAGTATGGCGTAGATGACATCAAATATAGTGTAGGATCAATGGTTGAACTCCCTGCTGCAGCATTCAGAGCGGGAAAACTAGCTCAGTATGCGGAGTTTTTTAGTTTTGGAACAAATGATTTGACACAAACGACCTATGGATTATCACGTGACGATGTCAATTCTTTCTTTCCGAGTTATACATTGTATGACCTTGTGAAAAGTAATCCTTTTCAGGTTCTTGGGGATGAGGTTAAAGAGATAATTGAGCTGGCCTGTGGTAGAGGACGATTAACTCGTCCTAATCTTAAATTGGGGCTTTGTGGCGAACATGGGGCTGATCCTGCGAATATTGAGTTCTGTGTGGATTCGGGGTTGAATTATGTTTCGACTTCACCGTTTGCGATTCCATTGGCAAAGTTGGCAATTGCTCAACTGAACATTCAGAGAAAAGAATCGGCACAATAACAGTGCGGAGTGTTACAGATGAAATTTACTAAAGATATGACTTTTGGTGATCTTTTGCAGCAAAAACCGGAGGCCGCTACAATTTTAGGGGCCTATGGACTTCACTGCATTGGTTGTCATATAGCCATTTTTGAGACGATTGAACAAGGGTCGAAGGCACATGGTCTCTCCGATGCGGATATCGATGAGATTATGGAAAAGATCAATGCCTGAGTTCAGTAATCGAAAAGTTAAAACATCAGTTCTGAACAATGGTTAGTTAATGAATTAAAGAAAAAAGGGTTGCGAAAGCACCCCTTTTTTCTTAAGTTTCTCTGAAAAATGAAATTGGTAAACTTGAGTTTTGAATTCCCTTCATTACCATAAATAAGTACGCCCTCACTAAAAGATCCAGGTCAAATAAGTTTGCACCAAATACCATCTCCTATATAATTAAAACGGTAAACCCCCAGCTTGGCTGGGGAGACTAGTGAAGTTTGACAATTACGGGAATATAAAGAAATCTCCTGACGTGAACCGCCAAAGTTACACGAACAGGAGAAGATATGAGCCAATACCAAAGTCAAAATCATACAAAATGGGATTGCAAGTACCATATAGTATGGATACCGAAGTACCGCAAGAAAAAACTTTATGCGGAATTACGAAAATTGTTGGGAGAAGTGTTTCACGAGCTTGCCGAACATCGAGAGTCAAAAATACTTGAAGGACACATGATGGCAGATCACATACATGTGTTGATCCAGATCCCCCCGAAATACTCGGTAGCTCAAGTTGTAGGATATATTAAGGGTAAAAGTGCAATACAGATAGCACGACTGAAAGATGGGAGAGCCAGAAATTTTACTGGGCAACATTTCTGGGCAAGAGGATATTTCGTTTCAACCGTTGGTTTGGATGAAACAGTGATCAGAGAATACATCAAAAATCAGGAACAAGAGGATCGTCGTCAAGAGCAGATCGATTTGTTTCCAGATTAATCGCCACCCCAAAGGTGGCTCATAAAAATAGGCTTTGAGCCGTTCACATATTTCAAACCTCCGGCTTTGCCGGAGGTCTATGATTATGCTCAGTCCGAAATGTTGAATAATCAGAACTTATTGTGATACCCAATTGTGCAGTCTTAAAAACAGAAACAGGAAAAATGAATTAAGGTAGTCGCTGAAGGAAAAAATATAACAGTCAAGCGAAGAAAAAAAAAGACCGTAATAACGGTCTTTTTGGTGAGGGAAGGATTCGAACCTTCGAAGGCTACGCCGACAGATTTACAGTCTGTTCCCTTTGGCCGCTCGGGAACCTCACCGTGAGCTGGTGAGAGGAATTGAACCCCCAACCTACTGATTACAAGTCAGTTGCTCTACCGATTGAGCTACACCAGCAATATAAAGGCATAGTGAAAAAATAATAAGTTGGTGTCAAGAGATTTAAACAAAATAATGGATTAATATCAATTTTTTAAAGAGAAGAAGAGAAAGTGCCACATTCTACTTCAGACAGAAACATTGGAAGAATTTTGAAAACAATACACAGATTATATAGCTAATTAAGAGTAATAGTCTTGGGATTAATGTATGAACTATTTTATTTGACAGATATAGATTCTCATTTGTAATGAAACTATGTTCAAGGTAAACAAATGATGAGCAAAATCGAGGTTATTGGATTTTCTCGAACGCGTGAAGAAGTATAAATTATTTACTATTAATAACAATAAATTTCAAAACCGCAATCAGTACGCAGTTTGCAGTTTGCAGTTTGCGGTGAGGTTTTCATGATTTCTGAAAGACTTATTTTATCCCTGCTTGTTGCTGTTTCGTGTATGTGTACCGGTTTGTTTGCTCAAAATAGGGCAGTATTGACCATGGAAAATTGTGTAGAATCTGCAATTGAGCGTAATAGCGATATAAAGAATGTACACCAGGAGGAGATCAGGTCGATTAATGCTAACAAGATTGCTCTTTCTTCGCTCTATCCCTCGCTTGGCGCAGCTGCTTCCGCCGCCCCTGTACTTTCTGAAACTGCTTTGCCGGATGGGGGCACACGGCAGGGATTCGGTTATAATTTCAGTGTCGGCATAAACGCTTCGTACGGTTTAATTAATCCTGGCAGAGAAGAATCGATCAAAATATCGAAAGTTAACATGGAAATTACCGAATTATCGAACTGGAAAAAATATTATTCAACAATAGCTTCAGTAAAATCTTTGTATTATAGCTCAATCAGAGCGGTATATGCTGCTGAAATTCACAAGTCAACTTTATCGCGGTATATGCGGATTTATGATAAATTAAGTATTGAGTATAGAATGGGAAGAGTCAGACCGCTTGAGATCAGTTCATGGGAAGTCACAATTGCTGATGCTAAACTTAATAGTGATAGAACGGCCTTTGAATCAGAGCGCATAAGAGAAAATCTTTTTCGAATAACAGGTGTTGACGATAAGGGACAAGCTTTAAGTGTTGATTGCCTGGAAAAACTTGCTTCATTAAATCTTTCACAGGAGGAACTGCTGCAGATTGCAGAGAACAATTCACCAGAAATCCTGATTGCAAAAAAGAGCTGTGATATCAGTAAACTTTCGCTGACAAGGACTGAGAGTTCACGGATGCCATCGGTTAACGTGAGCAGCGGTGTCGGATATTCAAATCAGATGACTGAGGCTGAGATACATGATAAAGGATTTGTCGAGCCGTTTTTGCTTGATGACAAAAAGAAGAATTGGCAATTCGGCTTAAGTGCTTCAGTATCAGCTAGCATGCCTTTGTATACCGGAGGCAGAATAACAGCTGAAATCGAACGAAGTAAATCTGATCTTTCAACTACACAGATAAATGCGCAGGATACGATTAAAAACACGAATGCATCAATTATACAACGTATTAAGACTCTGCAGTTTCTATGGAATCAGATTTCAATTTCTGAGAAAAATATAAAGAACGCTGAAACGAATTACCGCATAGTTGAACGCAGTTATGAAAATGGTCTTGAAACACAGACAAAGCTTGCTGAAGCAGCTGAATCCCTGAAAAGAAATCAGCTCTCTCTGATGGATAACAAAATCGAATATCTACAAAATTTGACAGCCTTGGCAATTGCTGTGGGAATAAATGAGGAATTGTTATGCAGTACAAAGTGAAAAAAAATCTTCGATTAATCATTGCTTCGGTCGTATTAGCGTTAGTTGTTCTTGTTTTTTTTGTGATAAAACCATTCAAAAAAGGTGAAAAAATCACTTATACCTATGCTAAGGCTGATGTCGGTGATGTTACAAAGACAGTTTCAACGAGCGGAAAACTCGAACTAATTGAATCATACCTGATCTCAAGTGTAATTACAGGTATTATTACTGAAGTGAATGTTCAGTTGAATCAGAGAGTGGAACAAAATCAGCAGTTGGCGTTTATTGATTCTCCTGAAACATTGCAGGCGTTCGAAGATTATAAGGAAACCTACCGCTTTGCCCAGCTTGACTTGAAGGATCTGCGGGACGTCTATAGGACGAAACAGGAACTTCTTCGCGACAATCTTATCTCCCGCAAGGAGTATGATGATGCAAAATTGGCTTATGAACGGGCAGAATTTAACTTTAAAACAACGCAGCTTCAATACGATACAAACAAGGCGAATGTAGAGCTTCGTTATGTCAGAGCTCCCGTGTCGGGGATAGTGTTGCAGAATAATGCAGTGATGAGGCAGGCGGTTGCTGTCGGAACGGTACTTTTTGAAATTGTCCCCTCTCTGGATACAATGAGACTCCTTATCAATATTGATGAAAGCGATGTCGGGCATATAAAGCCGGGAATGCTGGTGAATTTCACCGTCAGCGCATACCCGGATCAGACTTTTGAGGGAACGATTGATCAGGTGAAGATGACTCCTACTCAGGTTGATGGAATAACGATGTATCAGACAATCGTTATTTGCAAGAATAGGGACAACATGCTTCGTCCGGGTATGAACGCTGAAGCAACGGTTTTTTCCAGCGAAGTAAAAAAAGTGTTACGTGTGCCCAACCAGGCTTTTTTCATTGTTCCGGAAGGTGAGAAGCTGAAAGATAAGGAAGTTGTAGTCTGGTTAAAATCGGGAGTAGGTGGAAAATCCTTTAAAAAGGTTCCCGTCGAGACTGGTCTTGAAGGGGATTCTCACACTGTCATCCTCTCCGGTAAACTTAAGAGCGGTGATGAAGTTCTTGTTTCGGTAAGCCGTGAGAAGTAAGGGATGTCGTGTAAATGAAAACGTTAATTGATGCAGAACCAGTCGTATATGGTTCCAACCGGTGATAAGCTAATGAAAAAAAGTCGTTCAGATAAAGAAAAACGTACGATAATTGATATCCGTAATCTGGACAAGGTGTATCATGTCTCGGACGAGGTTAAGGTTCATGCTCTCTGCAACGTTACGCTGACTGTTAAAGAATCAGAATTCATTGCCATAATGGGGCCTTCCGGATCCGGGAAGTCGACATTTATGAACATAATCGGATTTCTTGATCAGCCAACCGGAGGGATCTATTGTCTGGATGGCTATGAATCGGGAAATCTCTCTGCGGATCAGCAGGCGGAAATCAGGAATAAAAAGATTGGCTTCGTTTTTCAGGGTTTTAATCTTCTTCCCCGTACAACTGCAATAGAAAATGTAGAGCTCCCGCTTTATTACAGCGGCAAGGCCAACACTGTCGATATGAAAAAAAAGGCAATGGAGAAGCTTGAACTGGTGGGGTTGGCAGACAGGGCGCATCACACTCCTGGTGAACTTTCCGGGGGACAACAGCAGCGAGTTGCAATTGCCCGTGCGCTTGTAAATGATCCCGCGATTATCCTCGCAGACGAACCGACGGGAAACCTGGACACAAAAACGACCAACGATATCCTGAATCTTTTTTCCACCCTGAACGATAAGCTGGGAATTACAATTTTGATAGTTACCCATGAGCCGGATGTGGCGGATTTTACAAAACGGAAAATAGTCTTTCGCGATGGTCAACTGATAGAGGATGTGGCTATCCAAAAGAAAAAGAAATCAGCCGGATACAGCCGTGATATATACGAATAATAAGTTTGTCGCTTCCAATTTGAATTTATTGGCAATTCCTCTCAAAAAAATCATTTTTTCCAGCTGTGTTATGTCCTCTAATTAAAGCCAAATTTGCCGAAGCACCGATATTATACTGACACCGCACTGTAATCCGGATTTTATTATAGCCGGAGACCGATGCCATACCGTGCAGTATTAAGGAGCTGTGCTTTGGAAGAGATAAAGGAAATAACCAGGTTCAAACGTTTCTTGAAGGTTGAGAAAGGTCTTTCGCAAAATTCGATATATTCATACTCATATGATTTAAAGAAGTTTAATGAATTTTTGGAAAGTACAAATAAATCAATTCTCAACGCCAATACAGATGACATTAAACGTTTTCTATCGTTCCAGAAGACGAAAAAGCATAACTCAACAAGAACACTTGCACGTTCACTAGCGGCAATTCGCCAGTTCTATAATTTTATTTCATCGGGAACACCTCAGGCAGAGAATCCTACGGTAAAAATTGAGACGCCGCAGATCAGCCGATCGTTACCGGATTTTCTGAGCATCGATGAGGTAGAACTTCTTTTCAGATCGATTGATGAGAGTGATCTGTATGAGCTTCGCGATAAAACAATCTTTGAATTGCTTTATTCATGCGGGATGAGAATTTCTGAGGCCATTGTTCTGCGATACGAGGATGTCAGTTTCGAAGAGAAATTGATAAAAGTAATAGGCAAGGGAAACAAGGAAAGACTAATTCCGATGGGAGCGCAGGCTGTACGGCTTCTTGAGAAATATCTGCAGAAATCCCGTCCGTATATTCTGGGAAGCCGGGAGAGTGAGTATCTGTTCATCAGCAAGAAAGGGTCGATGTTGAACAGAAAGTCGGTCTGGCGTCTGCTTAAAGGTTATGTAGACAGAACTGAAATAAAGAAAAACATAACTCCTCATACCTTGCGTCACTCTTTCGCCACACATCTGATTGAAAGAGGCGCGGATCTGCGGTCTGTGCAGGAGCTGCTCGGGCATATGGATATTTCCACAACACAGATTTATACACATCTTGCGCGGCAAAAACTGCAGGATCTTCATACAAAATTTCATCCGAAGGGCTGATACTATGTACCGTAAGTTCATATTACTATTGATCTTCGGGGGACTTATTGCCTCCTGTTCACCCTCACAGAAGTATCTCAGTAAGCAGGGTGATTCCTACGGCGAGGATTCTGCAAAAGTAAAAGTACTGCTCTTCAAGAGTGATGCGCCGGTTACAATTTCCTCAAAAACACGACTGAAAATCAGCGACCTGAAAAACCGGAATATCCTGTATAACAATGTGAATAAATCTGTAAAAGTATATCCTGAAAAATTGAATAATGCGATTATTGCCGAATCCTGGGAGTCGCCTCTGATATTTAATGATCAACCCTACAGAGGCATTATCGAATTGCACAATGTTTCCGGTAAAATCTATGTCATTAATGAATTAAGTATCGAAGAATACCTTCAGGGTGTTGTTCCGTCAGAGATGAACGGTTCTTGGCATATTGAGGCATTGAAAGCACAGGCGATTGCTGCGCGTACATATGCCTACTACATGATGCTGCAGCAGAATAAGGGGCTATTTGACCTTGACAGCACCACAAGTTCACAGGTTTACAAGGGAATCTCTGTTGAAACTGAGCTCGCAAATCAGGCGGTTCGGGAGAGCAAGGGCATGATAATGACGTATGAAAATAAACCGATTCTTGCTGTGTTCCACTCAACAAGCGGGGGAAGCATTATCGGAAACTCCTACGTCTGGGGGGGCGAGCAGCTTCCGTATCTGGCAGATAAACCTGATCCCTACAGCACCTCGTCTCCGCATTATCAGTGGAGTACAGAAATAAATATGTACGATTTACGACAGAAGCTAGGGATCAAATACGGTTCGATCGGCGAAATTAAGGGAATTTCCTTTCGCAGGCATAACGACCGTGTTGTTGAAGTGGTAATCAGTCATACGAACGGTAAGTTCAAGATTACGGGAAATGAATTCCGTCTGCTGCTTGGGGCGGAAAAAGTGAAAAGCCAGCTGTTCAAGGCGGCCAAGACAAAAGACGGACTGCGGCTTGACGGACGTGGATTCGGTCACGGTGTGGGCATGTGCCAATACAGCGCGAAAGAGATGGCTGAGAAAGGTGCAAAGTCGGAGCAGATTCTGAAATTTTTCTACAAAGATATCACTCTGACCAGCATGTAATGACAGCAAGTATCGCCTTTATAAAATTGTTTTGATATAATGGAGCCGCCGGAGAGCGGCTCCTGTTGTATTCAAAATCGGCATTAAGTGCTTGCACGACAGAAGAAGATGAAAGGTAGTGACTTCAGAATGGCTGCGGACGATTACGATGTACACTCTTGATGACTACGATTTTGAACTTCCCGAAGAGCTTATTGCTCAGTATCCCCCCGAAAAAAGAGGGGGCTCCCGCCTGATGGTTCTCGACAGGTGCGGGGGGATCACCGATACAATCTTTGACTCGGTCGCGGACTTTCTGCGTGAGGGCGATCTCCTGGTGATGAATAACGCAAGAGTGGTGAACGCGCGGGTTTTTTTTACACGAGAATCCGGAGCTCTTGTCGAATGTGTACTCGCGGCAGCCGGCGAAAGACCGGCTCGCGTTATATGCAACAAAACAAAGAAACTGAAAGCGGGAGAACTGCTGTCTTCACAGAGAGATCCGCGGGTAACACTCAGGGTTGTCGGGCGGGAGGGCGAATATCTGCTCATGGAGCCCTCAGAAATTCTTGATGATGCCTGCCTTCAGCGCATCGGCGAAATTCCTCTGCCGCCCTATATTAAACGACGACCAGACGAAAATGACGCACAGCGCTATCAGACTATTTATGCAAAAAAAAGCGGATCGGTTGCGGCGCCGACAGCAGGACTGCACTTCAATGAAGAGACATTATGCCGACTTGATGAAAAAGGTGTGTTGAAAACATTTGTGACCCTTGATGTATCCTGGGGAACTTTTGCTCCGGTTAGGGATAATGATCTGGACTTACACAGGATGCACGAAGAGTCGTATGAGATTTCAGATGAAGCTGCTTCCGCCATTAATAGCGCTCGTTTTGAGCACCGGCGTGTTATTGCTGTGGGGACGACATCGGTGCGTGTTCTTGAGAGCTGCTATTGCGGCGGGAGGGTGTATGCGGGACTGGGCAAGACGGATATCTTCATCCGTCCTCCGGCAAAGATTGAATCGATTGACGGGCTTTTAACAAATTTTCACACTCCCCGTTCGACTCTTTTAATGCTTGTCTCTTCATTTGCCGGGTATGACCGGATTATGGAAGCTTATAAAAATGCGGTCGTGCTGAAGTATCGTTTCTTTTCCTATGGAGATGCCATGCTGATTATTTAAAGGCGTGTTATGAATTGTTTGATGTGCTCCGGGAAAATGTAAGACGTGTATATCACGCTTAATGCTCATGTGATGTACTGATAAATTCGCAAACAGAAACAGGCGAGGCAATAATGAAAATTGAAGAGTGCACCGCTCTGCTGGAAAAGCGTTTCAGGGTTGATATACAGGAGAAGTGGGATAACTGCGGAGTTCAGATCCTCCATGCTGCCGAAAGATTGAGCGGTGTTCTCTGCGCACTTGATTGTTCCGCGTCTGTTATTTCTGAAGCAATTGAATTACAATGCAATCTGATTGTCACACACCATCCGCTTATTTTTCCAAACCTGCGGTCAATATCCACACGCAATGAAAAGGGGATTCGTATCGTAACCCTTGTTGACAAACGGATCTCGGTGATTTCTCTGCACACATGCCTGGATCGTCTCTACTGGCATCAGGCTGCAGTCGTTCTTGGCGTACCATTTGAAGGCCCTGTTTTTGCGCAGGGCGGAAGTGCAGAAGGATACGGTGTTCTGCTTAAATTTGAACAGGGCATCCCCCTTGATGGACTGATTCGTCTCGTTAAAGAGCGGCTTCATGCCGATTCGGTAAGAATCACACGGGGCAGGGATACGATCGTTTATAAGGCCGTATTTCTGCCGGGAAGCGGCGGCTCATACATTGACACGATTATTGCTGAAAAGAGCGCTGATTGCATAATTACCGGCGATGTGTCATATCATCGATTTTCGGATGCTCAGGCCGAAGGTATATCTCTGATAGACGCCGGCCATTTTTATACAGAGAAAAACTATCTTGCATTTTTGCGTGAAGATATCTACGAATGTATATCGGCGATTGTGCCGGAGATCCAGATCTTGTGCTCGAAGTCAGAACAGACCCCTTTCAGGTGCGAATAGTGATGAGTGATATTATCAAGATTATGCGTGAACTGCAGCGATACAATGATGTGGTTTTCCGCTGCCGCAAAGAGAGTGCGGAGGCAGCCGAGGCGCTTAGTGCTCTTGATACGCTCGTAAAAAAAGAGAGTGTGCGTGTCGCGAAGATGAAAGAGACGTTGACCCTTTTTCGGCGGGAGTTGAAAAGTTGCGAGCTTTCACTATCGGCGTTGGGTGAAAAAATAGCGCGCGGCGAAGAGCGCAAAATGAATGTTTCGTCGGGTAAAGAGCTCGCCAGTGCCGAAAGCGAGCTCGAGAAAGCTCATTGCGAAAAAAACGTTCTTGAAGAACGCACTTTTTCCCTTATGGAAAAAATAGAAAATGCAGAAAGCGAAGAGTCATCGGAAGCGGCTAAATTGATCGAATTTCGGATAAAAGAGAAAGAGAAACGCGGGATGCTGACTGAACGCATAGATCGACTAAAATCCCTGTTCGAAGAAAATGATGCCAAATTCAAAGCGTTGCTGCCATCTCTTGAGCGTTATCGCGCCAAATTCGAACATCTGGCAACGAGCAAAGACGGAAAGGCGATCGTTTCCGCCGACAATGGCTCGTGCTCGGGATGCAATTACGGGATTTCGACAGATGTAACGTCCAGAATCGCCACATCCACCGAACCGCAGAGCTGCTCGAATTGCGGGCGTTATCTTTATGTTGAAAAAGCATGACAATACTGTACATTTGCTTGACCGTAAAACACGTTACGGTTTTTTGTTCAGCGTATGCAGGGCAGTCCCAATACATGATGAATGTTAGTTGCTGACCCCGCGTTGCTCGTGTGCGGGAAACGACTAACGTTTCGTGTCACATAATAAATGAAACGCAGTTTTTGTTCTCCTCCCGAAGGTACTTCACCTGCCCGCTGTAGTTGATAACGGTCATCTTCGAATGCAGCGGGGGGAAAACAAAAAATCTTTTAAAAACCGGGAAGCTTTCAGCTTAAGTCGGAATAAACCGGAAACTTAATATAGCCGCATATCAGGCCAAAGGAACAACAATGCTTCTTAGTATCGATCGAGTACTACTTCTGCTCTCAGAGGGCAAAAGCGTGGAAAAAATTGCCGAACAGGCTGAGAGTGACCCTCAGGAGGTTTACACCCTCCTGCATGAGGCCCGCCGGATCATCATGGAGGCCCGGCCTGACTTTGCCCGAAAAAAAGTGCGGTTGAAGCCGAAAAAAATCAGCAATTCTGATCCCGGGGAACGTATTATAAGTGATGAGCTTCTGCAGCACGCGGAACTTGCAGTTGTCCCTGTTGAACAGCCGATCCTTATTTATATCGGGGTGGCATCTGATAAAGAGGGCCATCGTTACTCTCTGCAGCTGCTTGATAATGAGGGCAAGCAGTTCGGAAAGATCGTTGAGTTCAGCGTACTTCGAAATCTTGATATAGTCTGGATACAGGCGGCGCTGCACGCTATTAGAGTTGCACTGCATTTTGCGGCATCCGCGATCACCGTGCGTTATGACCGCGACCGGCTGGGGGATATTCTGACAGGGCGGGCCGTTCTGGACGGGAAGGTCGCGGAATCAGCGCAAACCCTCGCAGAGCTCATTAAGAAATCTGGTGCAAGATTTGAGCTGATTGACCGCTCTGCGAATGAGAAGGCATATCATCTGCTCACTTTGAAAAAAGAGAACTTCGATAAACAATAATCAGGAGTTTCCTGGAGTCTTTTGCGAATTGTTCAGAACATCCTTGTGGTGGTTTTGCAATATAAATCATGCTTTCGCAGCGAATACCGGGGTTATTTATTTCATAAACCGCAATAGTTAAAAAGTCGCGCCGAAAATGGCGGCGAAGCTGTCGTGTTGCCCCTGCTAATAGTTGAATGTGACCACAAACCGGCTCTGAAAAAATCCCGACTTGAAACGTAATCAGCGGGTAATGGATTGAGAGAGACAAAGAGGCTGCATGAGTATTTCAGGGCAAAATGATGATGCTATTTTCTTTGCGTCACTGATCGAGCGCGGCGTTCCCCCCTTCATTTGCAAAATTCTTTTACGACGCGGCCTTAGCGAAGAGGAGGCTTATTCGTTTGTCTTTGACGGATTGCATTCGCTTCACTCCCCATTCATAATGGAGCAAATGACTGAAGCCGTAGAACTTCTTCGCGGCGCTGTCGCTTCAAAATCGACAGTGGGAATATTCTGCGACAGTGACCTCGACGGAATAACTTCACTGGCCGTGATGCACAGTGTGCTTTCGCGATTAGGCGTGCCGCTTTGTGTTCTGTACCCCGATGGTAAAAAAAATCATTACGGGCTCAGCAAAGAGATTATCAGTGATTTCTCCCGCAAGGGGGTTTCGCTGCTGTTGACCCTTGACTGCGGCATCAGAGATCGCAGTGAAATCTCATTTGCGAAAGAGTCAGGCATTGAAGTGATAGTCTGTGATCATCATGAGCCGGATGAGCTGCCCGATTGTGCGGTCGTCAATCCGAAGGCTTCGAGAGCTTATCCCTTCCGGGATCTCGCGGGAGCGGGTGTGGCGCTCAAACTGGCGCAAGCACTTCTTTTTTCATACCTGCCCTTGTATGGTAAAACCGTGGTTGCCGTAAAAAGAATGATGCCGGATGAGCTCTTTTCTGCGGAGCGTTCTGTGAACCTTGTCGTCATAGATAAGACGGTAAGCCCTTCGCTTACCGCGCTTAATGAGTTCATTCGCGGTGATCACGCCATCTATATTGACATTGATGAGAGGGCTCTTCATGCCGGGGCTGCTGCAAATTATGAGCTGATCAGCAGCTCGTCTCTGGGCTATGATAAAAAATTTATCAACGAGCTTTCGGCGACACAGCTTCTATCTTCGATATTGCTGAAGTCCTCCAAAAAAATCGCCGCGTGTTTTGATGAGATATTTCCTCTGGCGGCAATCGGCACAGTCGCTGATATTGTTCCGCTTGCCGGTGAGAACCGTGTGATTCTGCGCGAGGGGCTTTCGCGATTTGCTGAAGTTTCCGATGAGCGCCTCGCACTTCTTCGCGGCAGGGCGGGGGGATCACTCACATCGAAAACGATCGCATGGGAGATTTCCCCCCTGCTTAACAGCCCGGGCCGTCTCGCCTGCCCTGAATTGACCGTCGACTTTTTCATGAAAAGGGACGCAGCCGGAAATTTTCAGCGGATTGAGAAGGTAAATGAACAGCGCAAGAGTCTCGTAAGCGGGATCTTTGACAAAGTGGTATCGTCGGGCAGCGCCATGCGATGCGGAAGCTGCGTCTACATTGAAGGCAGCGATATTCCGGAGGGATTGACAGGTCTTCTCGCGACCAGGTTTTCCGAACATTTCTCATCTCCCGCGTGCGTCGTCTCGTGCGCCGGGGAGGGCGGAACAGCGAAGGGATCGGGACGTTCCGCTGTACCAATGCTGGCACATCTCGAGAAATATCAGAGTATCTTTGAACGATTCGGCGGCCACGAGAATGCCCTGGGTTTCAGCATTGCGATCGACAATCTCGCGCTGCTGCGGCAGGCTCTCGCGTCATTCGAGTACACTGAGCCGTCGATATCTGCGGATAACGGCGTGATTGAGATCCCGTATCAGGAAATTAATTTTCAGTTAATGGCGGATCTGGTGTGGCTTGAGCCGTACGGCGCATCCAATCCCTTCCCGGTTTTTAATCTGCGCGATGTGCCGGTGCGCGCCGTGAACGCCCTGAAGGGCGTTCATCTGAAGGCACTGACCGATCTCGATTTTCAGGAGATTATCGCATGGAACAGATACAGCGCATATGAAGAAAGCTTCAAACGGGGGAGGGTTTCGTTTCAGTGTACACCTGAACTCTCAACATACAATGGAAGAAAAAAAATCTGCCTTATTGTTAAGTCTCTTATATAGAGATGAAAGACGTCATCGGCATGCACGCGGATATTTATGCCCGGAATTGATGTATCTGCCCGAGTCTGGTATCTTTTCAGCTTCTCTCATTCCACAACGCGTACTCGTCGGGAAAAATTCTGATAGCACGCGGCAGCAGACCGTTTGCCCACGCCAGAAACAGACCGTAATTTGTCACCGGCAGCTTGCGCTCTTCGAACATATCCATGTGCGCAAGCATCTGCCTGCGGCTCTGCATGCAGCCCCCGCACATAATCGCAATATCGTATTTTGAGTAGTCGATCTCGGCAGATACCCCGTGTGCGAAATCGAAGGTCGCGTCCGATGCGACAATCTGCCTGAAAAGCCGCGGAATCTTGACGGTGCCTATGTCGTCGGGGGCGCGATGGTGTGCGCATGACTCAAATACAAGAACTCTCGCGCCAGCGCCGAGGGTGTCTAGGGCGCGGGTTCCCGAAAGGTAACGCCCGAGATCGCCCTTCTTGCGGGCGAAAAGAATTGAAAACGAGGTGAGATTCTGCTCCGGGTCGATGTCGGCAGCGGCCTTGCTGAAAGCCTGACTGTCGGTGATTACAAGCGCCGGGGGATTTCTGAGATTATGGTATGCCGCGAAGAGTTCCCGCTCCTTTACAACAAGCGCGGTCACATCCCTGTCAAGCGCGTCGCGAATGGTCTCAACCTGCGGAAGAATAAGGCGGCCCTTCGGCGCGGCAAGATCGACGGGAACCACAAGTACGATTGTGTCGCCCTCTTTGACGATTCCCTCGAGAGGGGTGATCTCACGGGGGGCCTGTGCAGCGCTTTTGGCCAGAAGCGATCTGAATTCGGAAATACCGCTGCGGGAGGTGTTATCGACGCGCACATGCGGCATCTTTGATAGAAAAGTATTCTTATTTTCGGCGGCGGGCTGATCAGAAAAGGTCGCTGCGCATACCAGGGGGATGTTCTTTCGATTGAAACGTTGTACGAAATCAGACTCAAAGCCGGTGATTTCGCGATTAAGAGGCGTCACCAGTACAATCAGGTCAGCCGTTCCGGCCTCTGCGAGTGCGCGACGGACGCGTTCTCTGCCCAGCTCGCTCTCATCGTCGATTCCCGCGGTATCGACAACTATAACAGGCCCAGCCTGGGCGAGCTCCATCTTCTTTGTGACCGGATCGGTCGTCGTTCCGCGGATCTCTGAAACTATGGAAATTTCTCGTTCGAAGACATTGTTCATAAGCGAGCTTTTGCCGCTGTTGGCTAAACCGGCAAAGACGATTCTAAGCGATTCGGCGTTGGGTGTGGTCATAAAGGCCTCGGGTATACTGCAGCATGTAAGATTGCCTGATATAGTAATTAAGTAAAATCTTATTCATAAAATCTTGTGCAATAAAAAGATTATAAAAATATCATGATTTTGATGCGCTTGCACAGCGTTCCGGGCGCGTGATTTCACCGATCTCTTCAGGTGTAAGACCGCTCAGTTCAGAAATCTGTTCAATAAAGGCTTGCCTTGTTTTCGGCGGATTTTTCTGATATTCTCGGAACAGCTCTTTGACCTTCGTATAACCGAGGCGGGGCACGAGGACATTGAGCATGACGGGTGATTCGTAGAGATTGCGCTCGATCCGTTGAACGTCAATAGTGACAAGCGGCAGAAAATTCTGCGCCAGAACCGCGGCTGCACGCTGCGCAAAATCAATCGACGAGAACAGAGCCTCTGCGGCAAAGGGCAGAAAGGCGTTCAGTTGAAGTCTGCCGGCGGCTGAATAGCGCGTGACAAGCTGCGCTCGCGATTCAGCGGCAAGTGCGAGGCCGTGTGAAAATTCTAAAAGTACCGGATTAGTCTTTGCCGCCATGATTGAAGAACCGTACTGCACTTCGGGGTGAATAAACTCTCCGCATAGTGAACTTGTATAAATGAGCATGTCGCCGGTGAATTTCTGCAGATTTACCGCCAGCGCGGTGACTGTGCCCGCCGCCTCGCAGTATTTGTCGTTGTTTGATATCTCATCGGGAAGATTCTGGCTTCGCGAGAGATTGAGCCCGGTGATCTCCCGCAGAAATTGCTCGGCCTTGAAGATATAATTGCGCGGTGCACCGAACGAGGTACCAATCGCGGTGCCCCCGAGCGCGACGCTCCGAAGGCGTTCGGTGACTTTTGCAATGCGCCAGCGATCGCGCTCTGTCGAACCGGCGTAGGAGCCGGTTAACTGCGAGAGAGTTATCGGAAGTGCGCTCTGCATTTCGGTGCGCCCGAGCATCAGAAGCGAGGGATGCTTCGCTTCAAGGGCGCATAGGGCGGACTGAAAGGCGATAACGGATTCTTCGAGGTGAGCAAATTTGCGTAATACGGTGATTGTGACGGCGGTGGTGAGGACGTCGTTGGTCGATTGAAAGCGGTTGATATCCTCAATCGGGTGAAAGCGGTTTTGTACGCCGGTACGCTTTTCGAATTTCTGCGAGGCAAGGGCGGCGATGACTTCGTTGATATTCATGTTGAGGCTTGTACCCGCGCCGCCCTGTTCGAGCGGCAGGGGAAAATTCTCTCTGACGAAATTTCCGTTTTCCTCGGTGTTGCTGGCGCTATCGGTACAAGTGCAGATTGTACTATCAATTGCACTCGGAGCGAATCGTGCAGATTGATCGTTCTGTGATGACGTTCGTGCTTCAGCAAGGGCGCTTGAATGTGCGATGACCGTATCGCATGAGGATAAAATATCCCCCAGCTCTTCTTCAGTATAGCGCGATTCGGTCGATTGAACAGCCAGTGCCGCGGTTTTTTTTACTTCTGCAAGCGCACGCACCAGCTCAGGCGGTGTCTCACCCCGGCCGAAATTTGCGAGTGCTTTTTTCGTCTCGTCGCCGTAGAGGATCATCGCAGCGAGCTCCCGATAGAGTAATCGATCTTCTTGCCGATGCTCGCAATACGGCCCGCAAGACAGGACTCACATTCGTGATACTCTTCATCGAGACAAATTTTACCGGGGTACAGCAGATACTTGTTCTTGTACTCGACGGCACCAATATTGGGCATTACCACATTCGCACCGGCACTCAGCATTTTCTCGCGTCCCATGTTATCGATCGAGCCGGCGGCGGTGGTTGCCGGCATGTGCGCACGCGGCAGCAGCATGCGCACGAGCGCGACGGCGCGCAGAGTCCGCTCAAGATCGGGTTTTGCCGTGCCGGCAAGAGGGGTATCGGGATGGGGGATAAACGGACCGATCCCCACCATGTCGCAGCCGATTTTCTGTGTGAGCAGAGCGTTGCTGCAGAGCGTCTCGTCGCTCTCGCCCGGAAGCCCCGTCATGAAGCCGGAACCCGTCTCAAAGCCGAGCGCCTTGATCGAGCGCAGTGCATCGAGCCTGCGTGAAAGCGACTCGCCGTTTTTCAGTTTTGCATAAAGATCGGGGTCGCTTGTCTCGAAGCGCAGAAGATAGCGGTCGGCGCCGGCCTCTTTGAGCCGGCGGTAGCTCTGATAGGAACGCACTCCCGCAGAGAGAGTGATGGCCGGTTCGTAGCGGCACTGCTTTTTAATATTTGTGACAATCGTTGCCAGCACATCGTCGGTAAAAAAGGGGTCTTCGCCCCCCTGAAGAACGAATGTGCGGTAGCCCTCGCCGAAGGCGCGCACGGCAGCGGCAATGATCTCATCAGGTGTCATACGATAGCGTGCGGCTCCCGCATTGCTTTTTCTGATGCCGCAGTAGGTACAGTCCATTGAACAAAAATTTGAGTACTCGATCAGTCCGCGCACGTAAACGCTGCTGCCGTGTTCCCTGCGGCAGCACTCATCGGCGAGCGACTTCAGTCTTTCGGGATCCTCGTGAAAAATACGCACGAGTTCATCCTGAGTGTATTGCGCCGCTGATGAACTCGCATTCGGCGGGAGCTCAGATGAAGTATTTGCAGTAATGATCTTGTCGGCTTTGTCGGTATCAATCACAGGTATATATCCCTCTCGCCGGCGCGGATGCGGGCGATGGCGTCAAGAGTGATTGCCCGAGTGTTTTCATGGTCGATAGAATGTGCAAGTTTATCGCATAACGCGCTTCCCCTGGCTTTGAGTTCGGGTGAAGCGTAATCTTCGAGATACTCTGTAAAAGTGAAAAGACCGTTCGGCTGGCAGAACTGGTGAATGAGGCCGGGTTTTGCAAGCTCCATGAAGTCTGCGCCGACGCGCCCTTTGCGGTAGCAGCCGGTACAGAACGAGGGGATATAGCCGCCGTCGACAAGTGAGGTGATCACCTCTTCGAGAGTGCGGTGATCGCCCAGCGTGAACTGCGCGCCGGCATCCCTGTCTTCGGCGTCGCTGTAGCCGCCGGGGCTGGTTCGCGAACCGCCGCTGATCTGACTGACTCCGTAATTGAACAGATGGTTGCGCATTTCGGCCGTTTCGCGGGTCGAAAGAATAATACCGGTGTAGGGCAGCGAAATGCGGATGACGCTGACGAGCTTGATGAACGAGTCGTCATCGACGGGTGAGGGGATATGGGTCGAGAGTTCCGCTCCCTCAGCGGGCTCGATACGAGGGACGCTGACAGTGTGCGGGCCTGCCCCGTAGGTCGACTCAAGGTGTGCGGCGTGGCGAAGCATCGCAAGAGCTTCAAACTTGTAATCCCCCAGCCCGAAAAGAGCACCGATGCCGACATCGCCGAGCCCGGCCTGCATCGCTCGGTCCATTACCTCGAGGCGCCAGCGATAGTCGCGCTTTATGCCCGAGGGGTGAACTTTTTCGTAGAGAATTTCATCGTAGGTCTCCTGAAAGCAGATGTAGGTGCCGAGCTTTTCGGCTTTCAGTTTGGCAAAATCTTCGACAGACAGCGGCGCGATTTCGACGTTGATGCGGCGTATCGACCCTCTGCCGCTTTTAACTTTGTATACTTCTCGCATGCACTCGATGTAGTAGTCGGCGCCGTATTTTTTCGTCTCACCGCCGATGAGAAGCACACGCTTGTGCCCCATGTCGACCAGCTTTTTCGCTTCTGCCGCCACCTGCGGCGGGGTAAGGCTCACGCGCGGAATGCTTTTGTTGTCTATTCTAAAACTGCAGTAGAGACAGTTATTCGAGCATTCGTTCGAGGTGTAGATCGGCGCGAACAGCACGAGGCGTCTGCCGTAGATGAGATCCTTAATTTCTGATGCGGCGCGTTTAATTTTACCCAGACCCGTGCGATCGGTGACGCTCAGAAGTTTTGCCGCCTCTTCGACAGAGATTCCCTTAAGCTGCATCGCATGCGAAAGTATTGTGTCGAGCTCTGCCGTGTCAGGGGCGGTGCCCTGTGCGAGTTCGTGCAGGTATTCGCGGTCAATTATCAAATCGTTTGTCTTTTTCATCAAGATCCTCCCGGTATCTGGTGAGAACAGACTTCGCTTCGATACCCGTGAGTTTTCCGATTTTTCCGGTAAGGGCGCCGATCTCGTCGGTGTCGCCCTCGACGATGATGGTGATGATCTGGATGCCGCGATCCCGCTTGGGGATACCGAGACGCCCGATAATTATACCGGCGTGAGTGTGAAGAATTGTATTGAGCGCGCCGACCTGATTGCCGTCCGTTACGACGATAGCGACAGCGCCAATCCTCTTTTCCATCAGTCATCCTCTGGATCAGAAAAACATGAGTACCTCGAAGCGGATAAATCCGGTTCTCAGTGGTAAAAAGCCTCAGCAGAGCCAGGGCGGCTCCTCAGATTCTTTCATACCAATGTACTATCTGTTTAGAATCCGTCAAGCTTTTGTAGTGATATTAGTCACAAATAAAGAGGGAAATTAATTATGTGAATATCGGGGCGGAAAATGGGCATGCCACTTTAGGTGATATTGCGGATGGATTTTGAGGCGGGGGAATTCTGGGCGGCTGTGC
>Ga0209467_1000454_pt1 | contig 58417 bp, 51 predicted proteins | sample Higcelwee11metaG_FD_187175 | JGI IMG/M metagenome (GOLD analysis project Ga0209467, IMG submission 187175) | Freshwater pond sediment microbial communities from the University of Edinburgh, under environmental carbon perturbations - High... | ecosystem: Environmental > Aquatic > Freshwater >... | reverse complement strand
ACGAAGATCATGGCAACCGTTTTTGCTTCGGGAACAGCTCCGGCGGAAATTCCTGCGACTATCATCATTACCCAGCCTATAGTGGGCAGAGCTGCTACAAAGCTGTTTTGTTTTGTGATATTGAAAGCTTTTATCAGAAGTCCGAAAACTATCTGAATAAGTCCGATCGCGATCGAAAGATTGAACATGTTGTCGGGAGTAAGTATCAGGTCGTTTATACTGTCTTTCTGGGACTGATCGCTGAAAAAATCAGCAAGAGAGAAGCCGAAAATGGTTCCTGTTACGGCTCCGGCGATTATGGTGGCGGCTCCAAGGAACTGAACAAGGGTAAGTATCGGTCTCAGATCCCCTGTTTTGAATTTGAACTTTGCCGCTGTAGCTGCAATTAACATTACCACACCGTATCCCGCATCCCCCAGACAGAGCCCGAAGAACATCATGTAGAAAGGAGCGAAGAATGCGGTCAGATCTATTTCTGTGTATGAAGGCAGTGAGAACAGCCTTGCGATCGGCACGAAAAGCGACGAAAAGTAACCGTTCTTCGTCAGGATCGGAACTAAGGGAATTTCCTCATCGGAAGGTTCACGCTGAAGATGTATTATACTGCTCTTTTCGAGGTAAGAATTCACCTCTGAAATCTTAGTTTCCGGCACCCAGCCTTCAAGAACGATCAGTTTGCCTCCGGCCTCATGCTGTCCCTGTCCGAAAATGCTCGAATACTGCTTTTCGTTCTCAACAGATGCTTTAAAACCCTCAAGGTCTTTTATATGTTTCACCGCTATAGAATGCAGTTTTTTTATGTCTTCGTCTATTTTTATTTTCAGGTTCGTTATCTCTGCGTTGATACCTGATATGGACCTGTCGAAAAGTTTTACTTCGTCGGCTTTGATATCGACCGATTCACCTGTCCTTGAGAACACTGCGAAATAAATGTTCCCTGACATTTCTCTTATTATTTCAAGTGGGAACTTATCTTTCCACGATTCTTCGAATGCCTTTGAAGGCACTACAAAAAGCTTAGTCTCTATTCCCGCAGATTCAGATATCTTCTTTACGGTTTCGATCGAAAAATCGCCCCACGGCTGCTGAAGTGTGAGTTCCTTGTTAAGCTGGTGCATCTTCTGGTGATTCTGATCAATATCGAGGGAGAGTTTTTCCACTTCGTCCAGGAGCCTGACGCAGTCATTCTCGCCGTTGGGTTCGGGATCGTATTTACCGTCGTTAAGTTTTGTTTTAAGATGTTTAACGGCCGTTTCTACCCTTTTTATAAGTCCGATTTTAGCCTTGATATCTTCGGCAGCATCTCCGTCCTTTTCGATCACATGCACCACACCCATATCCTGAAGGTCTTTTAAGAAATTCACATAATCTTTATGGTAGATAAGAAAAGAGTATTTTGACATTTTAATTATCATGATGCCACCTCCAGCGCCTGACGGGTCTTGACGATCTTCTGGGAAGATTTTGACAAATTGTCCTCGTCTTCCATAAATCTCTTGATCTTCAGCATTGCTTCCTGGAATCCCGGGATCTGAACTTTTTCATAGAGGTTCACTTTCTGGGTAGTTTTTCTTCTCGCTTTTTCGAGCAGATGCATTTTCTGTGTGAAAACTTCTCTCTCGACAGCTATGCTGACAAGCTCTTTTAGAACCGCTATCCCGTCTGAATACCATACCGGAGATTCGAACAGGCTGTACGTGGCTGTCGAGAATTTGATCTCTTTAAGTACAGGCGTTTTAACACCCGCGATCTTTTTTGTTTCGAGCAGTACATCATCGACCCTGATAAGTGCCGGATTGAACTCGTTCCATAAGCTGACCATGCTTTCATACTTTTTTATCTGGGCATTAAGCTTATCGTTGAGCAGAGCTACCTGATCCTTGGCCTTTTTGACTTCCATCCTCAGAGCAGATTCCTTATTCTTGATGGTGGGAAGTGCTCTTAACCGGATCTTAAGCTGTTTTCCCAAATACTGCATCGATATCTTGTTATATTGAAATTTTATAGCCATTTAAGCTGACTCTTCCTTTTAGTTGAACTGTTAGTTCTTGGGCCAATATTTAGCTACAAGCGCGTCTTTGATGCCTATCTCGGATTTGTTGAAATACTTCGAGAACAGACCCCATCCGGTATCGAGCATGGTACCTATATCGACATTGATATCAATAGCGAGAAGCTCTCTTGAATATTCCTTCGCGTATTTCAGCGTCCTTTCATCGTAGTCATTAAGGTCAAATCCGTTCTCAAGTTTGGTTTTTGCGTTAGCCGCATCCGCGAAAAGCCTGATCGCCGCGTTCATCACCTGAGGATGATCTTCTCTTGTCTGTTTTCCGATCACAAGCTGTTTCAGCCTCGAAAGCGATCTGAACGGATCGATGATGACCTTTCCTATGTCTGTGTCCCTTCTTAAGAAGAGCTGGCCTTCAGTTATATAACCTGTGTTGTCGGGGATAGCGTGAGTGATGTCTCCGCCGGACAATGTAGTTACGGCTATGATCGTAATTGAGCCGCCTTCAGGGAACTGAACTGCTTTCTCGTATATCTTAGCAAGGTCAGAATATAGCGAACCGGGCATACTGTCCTTTGACGGTATCTGGTCCATACGGTTCGATACGATACTCAATGCGTCCGCATACAGAGTCATGTCTGTTAAAAGAACAAGCACTTTCTGATGTTTTTCGTGCGCAAAATATTCGGCTGTGGTCAAAGCCATATCGGGTATAAGAAGTCTTTCTACCGGAGGGTTCTCTGTAGTGTTTATAAAACTGATGATCCTGTCTAATGCTCCCGCATTCTCGAAAATATTCTTGAAGAACAGATAATCGTCGTTCGACAGACCCATTCCGCCAAGGATGATCTTGTCCGCTTTCGCCCTCAAAGCCACCATCGCCATTACCTGGTTGAAAGGCTGATCCGGGTCGGCGAAAAAAGGTATCTTCTGGCCTGTCACAAGCGTGTTGTTTAAATCGATCCCGGCTATACCGGTGGGAATAAGTTCCGAAGGCTGTTTCCTTCTTACAGGATTAACCGAAGGGCCGCCGATCTCGACTTCCCTGCCTTCAACCGCGGGACCGCCGTCTATCGGGTCGCCGTAAGCGTTGAAAAATCTTCCTGCGAGCTCATCCGATACTTTGATAGTCGGCGCTTTACCCATAAAAACGACTTCCGCGTTGGTCGGGATGCCTTCCGTGCCTGAAAATATCTGAAGTGTTACATTGTCGCCCTGGATCTTTACTACCTGGGCAAGTCTGCCGTTGACGGTGGCGATCTCTTCATAACCCACGCCTTCCGCCTTTAATGAGCAGGTCGCTTTTGTTATCTGAGTTATCTTTGTATATATTTTCTGAAAAGCTGTAGTTTCCATTTAAACCGCCTTTCTTTCATTTATTTTATTTTTGATCTGTTCAAGATATCCGTAGAACTTTTCCGATTTAAATTCCGCATAGTTCATCTGCTTGAAAGTGTTTATTATGGATTTAAAGAAAGGATTGACCTCCTCAAAGCTTTTGAAATCAAAATCTGTCTTATAGATATCAAGAACCTGTTCAAGCATGAATTTCTGCCTTTCGAAAGGCGTTGATTTGTCGATACTGTCGAAAGCGTCCTGCTGAAGCACGACAAAGTCGATCACTTCTGCTTTCCAGTATTTTTCGTGATAATCGATAGGAACTCCGTCATCACCTAGAATATTGATCTGTTCCGATACCTCTTTTCCTCTCAAAAGAATATCCTTTGCCAGCGTAACATTGTCAACCCAGTCAGCGCCAATAGTATTTTTAAGATATTCCTGTATCTCGGGATACTCCAGATATTTAGAATATGAATCGATAGGGTCTATAGCGGGATATCTTTTGCTGTCCGCCCTTTCCTGATTAAGCGCGTAGAAACATCTTGCGGCTTTCTTGGTGGATTCGGTAACCGGCTCTTTTAAGTTTCCTCCGGCGGGAGATACTGTTCCCAAGAATGTTATCGAGCCTGTCTGGCCGTTATTCAAATAAACGAATCCGGCTCTTGAATAGAAGTTCGATATGATCGCGGGCAAGTCCATCGGGAACGCGTCAGGTCCTGGAAGCTCTTCCATCCTGTTCGACATCTCCCTTAGAGCCTGAGCCCATCTTGAAGTAGAATCTGCGAGAAGAAGGACTTTTAAGCCCATTGACCTGTAGTATTCCGCTATGGTCATTCCCGTATAAACGGAAGCTTCCCTCGCCGCTACGGGCATATTGGATGTATTACATATGATCGTCGTTCTTTCCATAAGCTTTCTGCCCGTTCTCGGGTCGTCCAGCTCTGGGAATTCGGTAAATATCTCAACTACCTCGTTCGCCCTTTCTCCGCAGGCCGTCACGATTATCATATCGGCTTCCGCCTGCTGCGAAACGGCATGCTGCATAACGGTTTTACCGCAGCCGAAAGGCCCGGGTATGAATCCGGTACCGCCTTCAGCCAGCGGATTTAAAGTGTCCATCGTGCGGACTCCCGTCTCCATGATCTTGAACGGTCTCGGTTTTTCTTTGTATGCCCTGATCGGAACTTTTACAGGCCATTTCTGCATCATTGTAACTTCATGGTCTTTTCCTTTGGAGTCTGTAACAACAGCTATGACATCCTTGGTTTTGTAAGTGCCGTTCTTCACGATGCTTTTTACCGTATAGAAGCCTTCAAATTTAAAAGGCACCATAATTTTGTGCGGCATCCAGCCTTCTATAACTTCGCCGAGCCAGCTTCCTGCCTCCACCCTGTCGCCTTCTTTTGCGAACTGCGTGAAAACCCATGTCGCTTCGGGTTCGAGCGGATCGGTGTATTCCCCTCTTTTCAGGAAAACGCCTTTCATCTTGTTCAGATCGTTCTGAAGTCCGTCATAATTTCTTGACAGTATGCCCGGTCCGAGCGTTACTTCAAGCATATGGTTCATAAACACGGCTTCTGATCCGACTTTTAGTCCTCTTGTGCTTTCAAAAACCTGGGTGTATGCCTTATTCCCGAGAACTTTTATTACTTCAGCCATTAGGTCAACGCCTTTATGCCTGATAAAACATATCTCGTTCTGGGATACGGGCCCGTCGGCTTCCACGATCACAAGATTGGCAATAATTCCGGTAACTTTTCCATTTGTAGCCATCTTTTTACCCTTTTATACTAAATTTAATTTTTTTTCGTTATTCTTCTGCGCTTCTGTACCCTGCAGTTCCATTTCTTTAATAAATCTTTCGAAGAGCTCTTTTCCTGTTGCAGGATCCAGGCTTATCCATCTTTCGATCATTTGAAGCTTGATATAATAGGCAACGAGCTTTTCTATCGAGAAATAATTAAAGAAAGTGGCGGTTTCCAGCCAGTCCCATTTCAGCAGGTCTATAGATTTCTCCCTTTTCATCATATCGCCGTTCTCGAAAATATTCAGAAGCTGTTCTATCTCTTCAAAATCGCCGCTTAATCCAAAATCTCTTGAGCTGCTTTTTAATATAGCTTCGGATACATTGTTTATGTCTATTATCTCTTTTTCGGTCTGCATACCGTATTTTCTGCAGTTTAGGGCGGAAAATATGTTCTTTATATTCAGTTCGAGCCCGAAATATTCCCTGACGAACTTGTTCTTACTCTTCAGAAGGTACTGATAATAAAGTACCGTCAGTCTCTTTTTATCTACATCCTCATCGAAATCTTCTGAATTGTACTCTTCTATATATTCGCGGATATACGAAGGAGCACCGGACGGATCTTCTATTATATCTTCCGTTTCGATCATTCCGAAATTTCCGCCTTCAATGAATTTATGCTCATGTCCGACCAGCATTCTATATATGTTTTCATTGTCGGTCACATACCTGAAGAGTTCAAAGTATGCGAAATCGTCCTTATGGACAAAATCCTTGATGTCCGAAAGGAAATCGGCTGAACCGTAAGACAGCTTGGAGTCCTCAAGTGTGATATTCGGCAGACCTGCTACTAGACAGTAATAATTGCGGGACATTATTTTCCTCCGAATAACAGCTCTACTGTTTTAGGTCTCATGTATTTTTTGAAGAAATTCTCAAAATCTTTTTCTGTAAAGCTTAATTTGTAGCTTCCGTCAGCAGGTCCGATCTTAAAACCTCCGCCCATATTATCATCGAAAACTATTTTCAGTTCGCCGTTGAGAAGGCTTTTTGCGTTCATTTTAAGATAATTTTCAAGCTGGTTCTTTTGGTCTGCTGGCAGAGACACTTCCAGATCCATTCCTTTTGAAGGATCAGCGAAGAAATTTTTGATAGAAGTTTCGATGATCTTTTTCATAAAATCCTTGTCAGTGACAGCCGGCGAAACTGTGGCTGCTACGACCTTGGCAGTGATCAGATCGGTGATCTTCTGTTTAACTTCGCTTAATGACTGGTTGACGGCAAGTTTCATTTCCGATTGGCCGTTCCTGACTATCTCATCCGATTTTTTTCTGGCTTCGGAAGTTATCTTTTCGGCTTCTTTTTTTGCTTTTTCGATTATCTCTTCCGCGGTCTTTTTCGCTCCGCTGATCATTACTTCCGCCTCTGCATTGGCCTTTTCAATGCCTTCGGAATAGATCTTTTCCGTCAGTTCCTGGAGTTTCTTTTCCATAATCGCGCTTCTCCGTTATATTAATTATTATTAATAATAGTAATCGACAGCGGGAAATTTATCTTTTTAAAAAGATTTGTCAAGATGTTTTTTTACTTTGAAATATCGTAATTAAAATACGACTCGAATAGATCTCTCAGGCTTGATAAAGATGAGCTTATATGAAGAGGAACTGTCTTTGTAAAAATATCGAGGGTAATTATAGCATTTATCGCGGAATCGGTTTCGGAAGCTTCTCTCAGCCTGTCCGCGACAGCCGAATTGACTATGCTTAAATTTTTGTATATCGTGTTCAGTCCGTTCAAGTCTATCTCGTGTTCTTTTCCGTCCTTGGCGAGAAAATACTGCGCGAGGAGATACATCGAAGATGCCCTGTAGATGGTATTCTCCCTGTCGGCTAACGGGAGATGAAAATAGGCCATAGGTTTAAAATAACCGAGATGAGGACATCCTGATACTGCCGATACTAGTCCCATCATGGCTCCGACCGCTTTCTGCACGGTCGTATCCTGGGATATTTTTTTGCCTTCCAGCGTAACTTCGAGATAAACTTTTTCGAATGATTTTAAACCGTCAAAGTACCTGACCAGATTGACCAGAGATACGGCCAGAGGGCAGTTCTTTGTTGTTGCGGAATGTAGCGGGCAGTTGGGGCATTTGCAGAAATCAAGTTCCGTCCAGGCTGGCGGCTGATCTGCCGGTTTCGCTCCCGACATTTCAAATTTTTCCTTGTCCCATACAAAATTAAATTCTTTTTCCCTGCCGTCGGTAAAAATAAATTTATAGTCGATCGTTTTCATTAAAGGCTCCTAATATTTGGGCTGATATCCCATCTCCTTTATGAACTTCCTTACCTGATCCGCATTCTTAAATACATTTCCCGCAAGTCTAAGATATTCATTAAAATCCGCTGCGCTCTCTTTGTATTTTTTTATTGAATAATACGCTCTTGCCCTGTTTGAGTAGGATGTAGCCATTTCAGGTTTGATCTCTATCGACTTTGAAAAGTCAGCAATAGCTTCTTCGTACATTTTCTTTTCGTAATAAGCCAGACCTCTGTTCTTATAAGAGTCGCCGTTTGTCGGATCGAGCTTAATAGATTTTGTAAAATCGGTGATCATTTCGTCATAACCCTGAATATAATAATATGAGAATCCCCTGTCGTAATAGGCTTTTGGATTTTCAGGCTGAAGCTCAATCACTTTTGTAAAGTCCTCTACGGCTTTTGCAAATTCATTCTGATTAAAATAAATATTTCCCCTGCTGTTATATGCTTCTGCGTATCCGGGGTTAAGTTCTATAGCTTTGGAATAATCGGTAACGGCTGCGGAAAATCTGCTGGTTACAATATTCAGATTCCCTCTGTTGTAATAAGGCTCCGCTATGGTCGAATCAAGTTTTATGGCTTTATCAAGATCAAGAGCAGCACTTTCGTAATCCTTTATTTGAGTGAAAGCGCTTCCCCTGTTGCTGTACGGCCACACATACATTGAATCGAGTCCTATGGCTCTCGAATAGTCGTTTATAGCCTCTAAATAATTCTTTAGGGCAGAATAAGCAACTCCTCTGCTGTTGTAAGCTTTTGAGTATTCAGGGTCAAGTTCGATCGCTTTTGAGTATTCTGCTACAGCTATTTCATATTCGCCTTTATCGTAAGAAGCTTCTCCCGCGTTGAAATTAAGCTCGGCTTCTTTCTTTTTTGAACATGACATAAAAAACGCGGTCACGGTAAGCATAAAGATAAACAGGTATAATTTTTTCATTCGGTACTCCATTTTAATAAAATCAGTTGAATTTATCAAATTCCGTAAATATTTACAAGACAATATTTGTTTAGTTTATCCCTCAAATCCTTCTTCTTTAGCTTTAGCCAATATTTTCTCCGCTATGGGTTTCTGCTTTTCACTCATTTCGCCGTTCTTGTTTACCGTTCTGCCGACAATAAAGACGAACTTTCTTTCCCATGCTTCGAGTTTATTATTTTCCTTTGCCCATTTTGAAAGCGTTAGCCATTGGTTACCGATTGAGGTTTTGCTGTCTTTTACATCTGTTTTTTTATCTTCGGATTTTTTCATTCTACGCCCCTTTAAATTGTGCATTAATCCGTGAATTTACAACTTATTATATCTTATTTCAAGTTAATTCTATAAAACCGCTATTACTCATTTCACTTTCTCCAATTTACTTAATAATTCTAAATCTGATTTCTCAATTTTCGAGAAAGCGAACCACTTCTTGGGGTCATGTGCGAGAGTGAACATCTTAGCCTCGATATATTAAACTATAAGGAATATATCTTTATCCGGTCTTACTGTCAAATGAGCTTTTATTTTTGTTCTCTTCTTTTCGCGTGCCTTCGGGAAAGAAATAAAAAACGGCTGTCAGAATAATTATCACTATCTCGGAATAGTAGTTGCGGAAGAATATGAAACACAACATCGTTATAACAGGCATTATTATTATAAGTAAATGCATCCTTATGACCTCTTTCTGCAGAGGAAACACCAGCCTTCTCCATGGATTCGGACCGAAAAAATCTTTGTACCTTGCTAGCAGGTTCGCGACAGGCATAGGCCAGAAAACGACGATAAGCCAGATCGCCGGAGTGAAGAAATTGGTGTTTATGAATCCGTCTCTTCCGAAAAATCTGTAGGGATACATTTCTGCGAAAAATGATAGAAAAATGCCGTAGAATCCGAAAAGAAAATTATAAATAATAAATGCAAGACCGCCTGCGAGAATGGCCGTTATTGACAAAAGAATGACGAATGTTCCGGGATCCATCCAGCCTGCAAAAGGAAGGTTGGAAAGATAAAGTTTCTGATCTTTTCTGACTGTCATTACAATTTGGATCATCGCCGTCACAATGCAGGCCCATGTATAGACAAGCCCCGTCATCCATAGTATCCAGCAGTATTCCTGAAGAGACCACTTCATCGAGTAAGCCGAATATGCCGTTAATACAAATGCGCTCAGTTTTAAGATCTTATCCATAAGAATTTCCTCCGGATGTCTAAAATATATCCTTATTAAGTTTAGATGTCAAATTGGAATTTGTCTTGTTTTCGCATCCTTTTTCTTGTTATATTACATTCAACTATTTGAAGGAGCTTTCTATGAAATTATCACTATGCTCAATATTGCTATTAGCCTCACTGGTTTTTGCTCAGCTCGGAATAGATGTCGAGTCCGGAATTCTAGGCACTACCTACAATAATATCAGAATACCCGGTGATACAGGTACGAAATTCTCTCTCTGCGATGAACTGGAGGATGATCTGACCTTCTATTACAGGCTCAGACTCAATTATCTGCTAAAAGAAAAACATTTCTTCTCATTGCTCTATGCTCCGCTTACGATAGAATCTTCAGGTTCCTTAGATAAAGACCTGATATACAGGGAAACTACTTTTCCGGCCAATACTCCGCTCGTAGCTAAATACACTTTTAATTCATACAGGCTGACTTACCGCTATGAATGGATAAAAAGAGACAAATGGGAATTCGGGCTCGGTTTTACCGCCAAGATCCGTGATGCCGGGATCAAGGTTACGGGAGGCGGGGAATCGGAAGGCAAGGAAAATCTCGGGTTCGTACCTATCGTAAATTTCAGATTCTTCTATAAACCTGTGGATAATTTCGGACTCCTCCTTGAGGGTGATGCTCTCGCCGCTCCGCAGGGACGCGCGGAAGATGTTCTGGCCGCCGCAGTTTACAAATATAATGAGAACTTATCAATAAAAGCCGGCTACAGGATCCTTGAGGGCGGGGCGGATAATGATGAGGTTTACACATTTTCGCTAATAAATTACGCCGTACTCGGAATGACTTACAACTTTTAAACGGAGATGAATTGAAGATCGCCATACTGATAAAAGGAAAAGAAAAACAGCCTCTGAACAAACATTCATATATCTTTTCAGGCGCAGTTGATAAAATTGACAATGATATCGCCCCCGGCGAAGTCATCTGCGTCCGTACGCATGAAGGAAAATTTATCGCATACGGCCATTTTAATCCCACTTCCGGCATAGTCATCAGACTGCTCGAATGGAATGAGAACAAGCATGTCAATGAAGCCTGGTTCAGAGAAAAGATATTATCCGCAATAGAGCTCAGGAAAAGTCTTTTTGAATCAAAAGACACCGATTCATTCAGGCTGATATTCTCTGAAGGCGATTTTCTGCCCGGCCTTATAGTCGATAAATTCGCGGACACCCTCGTTCTGCAGTCTCACACTTCAGGCATGGATAAAGAAAAAAGCGCTATCGTAAAAATATTGACCGAAGAGATCACTTCAATTACCTGCATTTATGAAAAAAGCGACGGCGACGGCAGAAAAATGGAAGGACTGTCTAACTCTGCCGGAGTTCTGTTCGGAAGTATGCCCGATAAGGTTATGATAAAAGAGAACGGAATAAAATATAAAGTTGACATCACATCGCAGAAGACCGGATTTTATGCCGATCAGAGAAACAACCGGGCTCTTTTAAAGAAATACATCAAAAAAGGCGATTCCGTGCTTGACCTTTTTTCATTCACCGGCGGATTCGGACTCACTGCCGCACTGAACGGAGCGGGTGATATTGCCCTCTGCGATTTATCGTCCGATGCTCTGGCTGCCGCCAAAGTCAATTTCAGGCTTAACGGGCTTGATGACCCTTCAACTGCCGAAAAAGACTGCTTTGAATATATAAGAGAGCTGCACAGGGAAAAAAGACAGTTCGACATAATAATACTCGATCCGCCTAAATTGATGCCTAAGAAAAATGACGCGATCAAAGCGATGAGAGCCTATAAAGACCTTAATTTTAATTCGATGAGGCTCGTTAAAAAAGGCGGCATAATGTTCACATTCTCCTGTTCGGGCAATTTTACGCCTGAAATGTTTAAAGAGATGATCGCGTACTCTGCCAAAGATTCCGGTAGGACTGTCCAGATACTGGAGCAGCTGCATCAGGCATCCGACCACCCTGTCAGCGTTTCCGTTCCCGAGACCGAATATCTGAAAGGTCTCGTCCTGAGAGTCCTCTAACGAGTGATTACTATTTTAGCTACAAACTCGCCTGTACTATCTTTAACCGCCGGTACGCGTCAACTTAAAAGAAGCGATTGAATTAATGTACGAGGGTGAGTTTTTAGATAAATATAGTAATTACGAGTGGTTGTTGTTTTAGCTACTAACTTACCCGTACGATCTTTACCCGCCGGTACGTGTCTGCTTAAAAGAAGCGATTGAATTAATGTGCAAGGGTGAGTTTTTAGATAAATATAGTAATTACGAGTGCTTCATCAGAAAATTATTGAATTGATTGGCGAATTCGTGCGCATCCTTTTGAGAGAAAGGCGCAGGCCCGCTCGTCTGGATCCCGCTGTCGCGAACACCCTGCATCATATCCCGGACCGAAAGAAAGAATTTAATATTGTCAGCATCGAAAAATTTACCCCTGTGATCTATCGCATAAGCATTCTTTGAAATAACGCGGTCGGCTAAAGGAACATCCCCCGTAATAACCAGATCGCCCGCCTCCGCCAGCTCGGTGATCTTATCATCGGCAACATCAGCCCCGGAACCCACAAGAATATAAATAAAATTATCAGACCTGCCTATCTTAACAGGCTTATTAGAGACAGTAACCGCCGTTAAGTTCAAACGCTCGACCGACCTCACAATTATCGGCTTCAATATGTTCGGCAGCGCATCACCGTCAATAAAGATCTTCATAAGCTGAAATATACCCGAATAAATATTTAATTGCAATCAGATTGAAATTTAAGTAAATTTAAAGATTAACAACAAAACCAACGGAGAAGAACATGCTAAAAAAACTAATCATACTGCTCATAATCATAACGGCAGCCGCTATTTACGCACAGATCGAAGATAAACATTTCATACAGAAAGACGATTATTTCGTATCTGACAGAAACCTTGAAGGACTACCGTGGATCCGCGTAAATGTAGCCAAAATGATCGAACCGCCCACGGAAGCGACCAGAAATGAAGCCAAATTCATGTTCGTATCGAACGGCAAAGAAAAATGGGAAACTCACTACTGGCAGTCCAGGATCGCACAGGAAAGTGAACTCAAGCTCGGCACCATCGTAATAGCGTACGATTACGCCACCGGAGACACTTATGTTCCTCCTAAAGAAAGAGACAACGCGAGAACTCATGACTGGTTCATGGCTAAGATCACCGATGTGTCCACGCTCTACAAAGGATATGTAATGGTATCGGGCGGATACAATGTAAGAAAAGACAATATCAGGGTAATCGGAGCTGCCGAGAACATGACCGTAAAAGTAGCTGAAGCACCTGTAAAACAGGCTCCGGCAGAGGTTGTTAAAGTTGAAGTTCCTGTGAAGAAGGAAATTGTCATACAGAAAGAAGCTGTTCCCGATCCTAACCTGAAAATTGTAAAAGCTGGCTACGGGGATTTTTTAGAAGAAAACACCATGGATGTAACAGATATCCTCAATGCGAAAGTAAAGGACGGCAAACTCAATGTAACGGCTTCTGATGCGTTCCTCGGAGTAAATTTCCCGACAGCGAACGAAAAAAGTCTCCAGCTTCAGTATCAGACCAAAGACGGAATATTTGAAATAGTCGTAATGCAGGGAATGTCGTCAAAACTGCCCGACAAGTTTCACCGCAAAGTAAAATAATCAGCATCGGGATGATAAACGAAAATAGCGCTCACTGAGAATTCCGGCACCATCTGGTTGTTTTCCGTGAGCGTAACTCCTATCGAATCAGAATTCAGTAAAGAACATATCTTCTTCTGCTCGGCAAGATCGGGCCAGACGCTGTAGCCCGGGCTGTATCTCTTCCCCTGATCTTTACCTATAAAAAGCTCTTCCCTGATGATCTTGTTAATATATTCGGCGAGCGCTTCGGTCAATTCAGCCGCAAAATTATGCCACTGATAATAAGCTCCGAATTCATTTTCCTTATAAAGCTCCTGCGATATCTCCGCAGCCTTATGACCGGCAGTGACCAGCAGAACTGCCGTAAAATCGTTGTCCTTTATAAAATCATGCATTGAAGGTGATGACGCACCGTTCCCCTTCGGAAAACTGAATCCGGCTTCTTCCTTGTTGAAATATCCGTAAAGAATATCGAATTCAAGCTCTGAGGCTCTCAGCTTAAAATGTTCGTAAAGCTCCGCGCCTTTTGCCGCATCTTTTTCTGCCCATTTGACCTTGGTGAGCCTGTTCTTATTAATAAAAGGCTCGATGGCTGAAAACCGCAGCCCTGATAATCTTTTAACCCCGTCAAAAGGTTTAACGGGCTTTTTATAATTATCATTGATCATACGCTTTGATGCAGGCGCGTGTCCAGCTATTTCGGCCGGTTGAACCTTCTCCGCCTGCTCTTTCTGACCTTCGATCAGTCTGATCAGCCCGAACGCATCCTTAGCGTAATTCACTTCTCCGTGATAAGCCGGAGCAAGATTAGCTTCGACGAACGGCTGCGAAAGCGCTGCTCCTCCGCAGAATATGCGGTTTTTAATATTTCTGCCGTTAAAGTGCGATACCACATTCTTCATTTCTTCGGCTGAAGAAACCAACAGCCCGCTCAGCCCCACATAATCCGCATTATGACTGATGACCGCATCGGCTATCATCTGGGGTGTGCAGTCGAACCCTATATTATGAACTTTATATCCGTAATTACTGAGGATGATATCCGTAAGGTTCTTTCCTATGTCGTGAACATCGCCCTTCACAGTAGCGAGAACGACCGAAGCCTTGTACTGAGCCTCACCTGAATTATGATGCTCCTGAAGCAGTGATGAAGCGAACCTTACCGCTTCGGCCGATTTAAGCACGAACGGCAGCTGAAGCGTTCCTTTCTCGAAATAATCGCCAACACGCTTCATTCCCTCGAGAATGAATTTGTCAATTATCTCCAAAGGCTGGTACTTCTCCATGGCTTTTAAAATAAGTTCATTCAGACCTGTCTTCCTTCCTTCTACGATCTGTTTAATGATCTTGTCTTCGAGAGAAAGCTCTTCGCCCTTTTCCGCGGAAACATCGGACTTGGCAGTTTCCTGCGACCTGATAAGCTCTTCAAGCGGTTCATAATCCGCAGTTCCCCTGTTGAATATCAGATCATCTGAAAGTTTGCGGATCGCTTCTCCGATGTTATTTATCGGAACCACTTTCCCGGCATGAAAAATTGCCGCGTCAAGTCCTGCTTCAACTGCGTGGAAAAGAAATAGTGAATTAATTATCTTCCTTATCTTGTCGTTCAGCCCGTATGATATATTGCTCACTCCGAGCACCGTTTTAACTCCCGGATGTATCTGCTTGATCTTTTTTATGGCGTTAAGCGTTTCGACTGCGGCATTTTTGAGAGTAATGTCGCCGCTGCCCAATGTGAAAGTCAGCGTATCTATGAAAACATCGCCGTCAGGTATGCCTTTGCTTCGTGTTATCTCAAGCAGACGCTGTGCGACTTCGACTTTCCTTTCGCATGTTTTCGCCATCCCCTGCTCGTCTATGGTCAGAGCTATTACCGACGCGCCGTACTCTTTCGCAAGATCAAGCACTTTAGCAGCTTTGATCCCGCCGTCTTCGAGGTTGATCGAATTGATAAGAATCTTCCCGCCGTAGTTCTTCATGGCAGTCTTTAGTATTTCAGGATCGGTCGAATCTATGCATAAAGGTATTTTAAGTTCTATTGCCAGTTTTTTTACCATCTTCTCCATGACCACGGTCTCATTCTTTCCGGCGTAGGCAAGCGACAGGTCGAGCAGATGCGCTCCCTCTTTTTCCTGATCGAGTGCAGTCTCGGTCATAGCGTCATAGTTTTCGTTTAAGAACGCTTCTCTGAATTTCGAGCTTCCGGAAACATTCGTCCTCTCCCCTATGATAAGCGGTTTCGGTGTTATTCCGTAGCTCTGGCTTTTATATAATGATGCGCAGGCAGGTACGATTTCGGCGCGCTTCCTTCCGTTTGCCGAAATTTTTAAGACAGCTTCCGACAATGCTTTAATATGCCCGGGCAGCGTTCCGCAGCAGCCGCCGACGATCTCTATTCCGGAATCGGACGCGAATCTGGCTACATGCGAAGCGAACAGTTCGGGAGTCATATTATAAACGGCCTTTCCGTTCACGATCTCGGGAAGACCAGCGTTCGGAAGGATCGAACAGTAGAACGGATTGTTCGCGGACAGGAATTTTACGGCCTCGTACATTGAATCAGGCCCGGTCCCGCAGTTCATACCGAGCGCGAACAGGTCAAATGACGAGAATGCCGTTATGACAGCCGACATATCGGTTCCGAGAAGCATTCTTCCGTTCTTCTCGATAGTCACCTGAATTATTACGGGCAGTTTTACTCTGCGGTCATTCATCGCGCTCTTTACTCCGAGATAAGCCGCCTTTGTCTGAAGCATATCCTGGCAGGTCTCGATCTGAAAAAGATCCACTCCGCCGTCTATTAAGCCTAAAGCCTGCTGTTTATATGAATCTTTCAATATGTCGAAAGTAGTGTGCCCTAATGAAGGCAGTTTAGTGCCGGGGCCTATTGAACCTGATACGAATCCTGTGTGCTTCGGTGAATTTTCTTCCACGGCTTTTCTTGCGATCTTAGCCGCATTCAGGTTGATCTCGTAGGTTTTGTCCGCAAGACCGTGCATTTCGAGGCTGACAAAACTTGCGCCGAAAGTGTCTGTCTCTATTATATCGGCTCCGGCAGTGATGAAAGATGCGTGTATCTCTTCAATTACTTTCGGTCTTGAAAGCACGAGGTATTCATGGCATCCGAAGTGACCGTGATAATCGTCTTTTGTCAGTCCGAACCGCATTATGCCTGATCCCATGCCTCCGTCAGTCACAAGTATCTTTTCGCGGATCAGATTTTCGATATTTTTCATATCTTGCCTCCGAACAAAGAACTCATCAGAGCTTTTGCGGGGGCTCCTTTACCCATAGTGAATACATGGATCCCCGGCAGCCCGAAGTCAAGCAGCTGCCCGACATACTTCTCCATGAACTTTATACCGTTCGCGAATTCTTCCTTTCTGGTTTTCGCAGATTCTATGGAATTAATCAGCTCCATGGGAATGTTAACGTTGAAGGCTCTCGGTATCATTTCGATCTGCGCCATTGATGTGACAGGCTTGATCCCTGCGATGATCGGTACTGTGATACCAATTTCGCCTGCTTTCGCCACAAAATTCTTCATGGCTTCGATATCAAAGCTCATCTGTGTGATTATATAATCCGCGCCTTTATCAACTTTATTTTTAAGGTTCTGAAGATCCCTCTCGAGATTCAATGATTCATAGTGTTTTTCCGGATAGGCCGCCACTCCTATACAGAAATCTGTATTCAGAGCATTCTCCTGCGTGTCGAGATACTTTCCTCTGTTCAGATCCGATATCTGCGCAACAAGCTCGGATGCGTAGCTGTGTCCTTCTGTTTCCGGTATGAATTTTCTCACTCCCGGAACCGGATCGCCCCTTACGGCAAATATATTGTCTATGCCTATGTAATGAAGATCGATAAGAGCGTCCTCGATCTCGTATTTATTAAATCCGCCGCAGATGATGTGCGGCACTGTCCCGACATTGTATTTGCTCTGGATAGCCGCGCATACCCCGATCGTACCGGGCTTCTTCGACCTGTGAATTCTCTTTATTACATTGTTCTCCTCGACGAATTCCGCGAACGGCTGATGATATGTAACATTGATAAATTGCGGATCGTAAGGCATAAGATTATCAATGGCGTCATAAATTTCCTGAATGCTCTTTCCCCTGTCCGGGGGTGTGATCTCAATTGAAAAAAATGTTTTCTGATTCTCTTTAATTATATCTTTTATTTTTGCCATTTTTCCTGCCGCTTTTTATTAATCGCGCAAATATACAAAATAATTCAGATTAATTCCACTTTGAATTTGAGAAATAAAAAAAGGCCGGAAATTTCCGACCCTTTTAAGTTTTAATCAAGTTCGTGAACTAATAGTCCGCTTCTTAATTTAGGCTCGAACCATGTCGATTTCGGAGGCATGACCTTTCCGGAATCCGCAATTTTCATCAGTTCTTTTACTGATGTCGGATACATTGCGAAAGCCACCTTGAATTTTCCGCCGTTGACGAGTTTTTCAAGCTCTCCCAGCCCTCTGATCCCGCCAACGAAATCAATTTCGTCTGAAGTTCTCGGGTCCTTGATCCCGAAGAACGGATCAAGCACTTTGTCCTGTAGAATTGAAATATCAAGCGATTTGACAGGATCGCTGTTGTCCCTTACGCCCGGTTTGACTGACAGTTTGTACCAGCTTTTGTTATAGTACATTCCGATCTCGCCCTTCTTTTTCGGTTTATATATTTTCTTACCTTCTTTTTCTACCTTGAACAGCTTTTCCAGATCTGCGAACATCTGTTTTTCAGTACGTCCGTTCAGGCTTTTCAGCACTCTGTTGTAATCGAGTATCATAAGCTGGTTGTCAGGGAAAAGCACGGACATGAAGAAATTATATTCTTCTCTGCCTGTATGTTTTTTATTCCTTTCCTTTCTTCTCTTCGCTACCATTGCTCCGGAAGCCGCTCTGTGATGACCGTCTGCTATATAAAGTTTTTTTGTTTTTCCTATCAGGCTGATCAGCTTGTCGCCTGCTTCCTCGTCCTCTATGATCCAGACTGTGTGTCCGATACCGTCGGTCGAAACGAAATCGTAAACAGGCTTATTTTCAACTATTCCGGCTACGATGTCATTAATTGACTTTTTAGCTTTATAGGTCAGAAAGATCGGCCCTGCGTTTATGCCCACGACATCCGTATGCTTTATCCTGTCCTCTTCTTTCGCTTTTCTTGTGTGCTCATGCTTCTTTATGATATCGTTGTAATAATCTTCCGCGCTGCAGCATCCGACTATCCCGTACTGTTCTCTTCCGTCCATCGTCTGGCGGTAAATGTAAAGATGTTCTTTTTTGTCCTGAATGAACCAGCCTTCTTTAACGAACATCTGAAAATTCTCTTTTGCTTTCTGATAAACTTTTTCGGCATAAAGATCAGTGCCTTTCGGGAGATCGATCTCGGGTTTATTGATGTGAAGGAAAGAATACTTATTCCCTTTGGCGATCTCTCTCGCCTCTTCGCTGTTGATCACATCATAAGGAAAGCTTGCGATCTTAGACTCAAGACCCTTTTTTGGTCTTATAGCTTTGAACTTTCTTAGTACTGCCATGTTGTGCGCTCCGTTTTATTTTAATGTTTTAAATTGAACAAAACGAATATATTTTCAAATACAATTTCAGTCAAGTAATATTTTTTCATTCATTTGGCACCTTTTTTCGGTCGTTTCGCACCTTATAAGGCATGTTTCATAATATTTTATTATGATTTTAATCCCTCTGAACATATATTTCCTGTCGATGTATAAAAGGAAATTAACTGGATGGGATCGGCAAAATGAAAAAGAAAAAATTGATATGGATCATTTCGGGTTCACTTATTATTGCGGCTATATCTTTATCGGTTTATTATGCAAAAAAACCAAAACCGGTGATAATTGAATCGGATAAAGCAGTGATCCGGACTATCGTGAAGACGGTGTCTGCTTCGGGCGTGATAGAACCTGTAAAGAAGGTCAATATATCATCTTCCATTTCTGCAAATATAGTCAGCCTGCTTGTAAAGGAAGGACAGACGGTGAAGAAAGGCGATCTGCTTGCCAGACTCGACAGAGAGACAATTATAGCCGAGGTTGAACAGCAGACTGCGGCGTTATCTCAGCAGCAGCACTCTTCGGAAGCGGCTAAGCTTCAGCTTAAACAGGCTCAGATAGATTATGACAAGAAATTTAAGCTTAAAGAGAGCGATTTTATTTCTGAGAGTGAGATCGAGACCTTCAAGATCAATCTTGACATAGCAAAAACCGCTTACGGTTCTTCGCTCGAAAGCATCAAGCTCCAGACAGCTTATCTCGATCAGGCAAAAGACAGGCTGAGCAAGACCAGCATTTACTCACCTATGGACGGGATCGTAACAAAGCTGTATAAAGAAGAGGGCGAAATGGTGACCGGAAGCCAGTTCAATACTGATGTGATCCTGAGCATAGCGGACCTGAATGCCTATAAGGTCAATGTGGATGTTGATGAGAACGATATACCTTCGATCTCGCTGTATGACTCGGTAAAAGTCACGGTGGACGCACTTGGGGATTCTATTTTTAAAGGAATCGTTACAGAGATCGGGAACACTCCCTTAAATGCCGCCAATACCGATGTCGCAGTTGAATATACAGTAGCCGTAAATCTGATCACTAAAAACGGCAGCATTAAACCCGGAATGACGACTTACGCAGAAATAATCACCGATGTTGTTGATAATGTCCTTTCGGTTCCGATACAGGCGCTTGCGAGAAGAAAAATAGATGATGCCGAAAAAACAGAGGCGGCCGCCTGGGATAAAAAGAATGAATTTGAAGATATTATATTCAGGCTGAAGGATAAGAACGGCGGAAGTAAGATCTACACCGTTGAGGCTGTAAAGATCAAAACAGGCATTTCAAACGAGAGATTTATTGAGATCACCGAAGGTCTTAACGAGAACGACAGAATAGTTTCGGGCGATTATAAAACTATCAGCAAAGTTTTAAAGGACGGTATGGAAGTAAAAGAGAACGGCGAAAAAGATAAAATTTCAGATAAAAAAGAAAATTCAGACAAATAAAAGTGAGATCATGGATAATACTTTAATCAGGATCGGGAATCTGTTCAAGACCTATCAGCCGGGAGAAGAAGAGGTTCATGCCCTTAACGACGTCTCTATCACTATTGAAAAAGGGGAGTACGTCGCCATAATGGGAGCTTCAGGTTCGGGAAAATCTACGCTGATGAACATTATAGGCTGTCTTGATACTCCTACAAGCGGCAGTTATTACCTGAACGGGCAGAACGTCGCGAAGCTCGATGACAATCAGCTTGCATCGATTCGGAATAAAGAAATAGGATTCGTATTTCAGACTTTTAACTTATTGGCAAGATCGACCGCTTTGAGCAATGTCGAACTGCCGCTTATATATTCAAAAACAAATTCCGACGAAAGAAAGAAAAGGGCTCAGACAGCCCTGCAGAAAGTCGGACTGGCTGACAGGATGCTTCACAAACCGAACGAGCTCTCCGGCGGACAGAAACAGAGGGTCGCCATAGCCAGGGCGTTAGTGAACAATCCTTCTCTGATACTTGCCGACGAGCCTACCGGAAATCTTGATTCAAAAACAAGCCTTGAGATAATGCAGCTGTTTAAAGCTCTACATGAAGAAGGAAACACTCTGATCGTAGTTACGCACGAACAGGACATCGCCGACTTTGCGCAGAGAGTGATCCGTCTCAAAGACGGCAGAATAGAATACGACAGACAGAGAGGCACATGAAGTGCGTCATATATACGAAGCGATACTGATATCCCTAACCTCGATTAAAGATAATAAACTGAGATCGTTCCTTACTCTTCTCGGTATTATGATAGGAGTCACGACTATCATTTTTATTCATTCGGTTATGAAAGGCACCGAAAAATATATTGTCGGTCAGCTTGCAACTCTCGGTTCAAATTCAGTTTATATCTCAAAATACACATGGATGGAGAACAACTGGAGAGAAGAGAGAAAGAGAGATCCTATCACGATCGAAATGGCGGATTTCATAAGGAAGAACTCTGAATTGTCAGAATATGTGACCCCTCTTATAAATTCAATGGGCAATGCAAAATACGGATCAAATGAGGTTAACGGTATCAATGTTATCGGCTGCAATGAGGAATATGAATACACATCCGATGCCACTCCCGATAACGGCCGGTTTTTTAATTACAGCGAGGTTCAGAGAAATTCAAATGTCGCTGTGATAGGAAGCGAGGTAAGCAGCCTTCTTTTTGAAGACGGCGACCCCATTGGAAAGCTGATCAAGATCAACGGAAGACAGTATCTTGTCATAGGCGTGCTTCCGAAAAAGGGCGAGATATTCGGGAACAGCCTCGACAATCAGATAATCATACCTGTCGGCAGCCTTAAGAAATATTTTTTCTGGAACCGCAAGCACGGAATAGACATTCAGGTGACCGCAAAAGATCCCATGAAGATCAATCAGACTAAAGCCGAACTTACTTCTCTTATGAGAGTAGCGAGAGGCTTAAAGCCGGATGAGGAAAATGATTTTACCGTAAATGAGATAAAACAGATACTTGATTTTCTGAAAAAGGTAACCTCCTCGCTGAGGATCATGATAATTGCGATCGGTGCGCTGTCGCTGCTTGTCGGCGGAATAGGGATCATGAATGTCATGCTCGTTTCAGTTACGCAGCGGACAAGAGAGATCGGCACAAGAAAAGCGATAGGAGCTACGAGCAGACTGATTATGTTCCAGTTCACTACAGAATCAGTTATCCTCTGCATGGTGGGCGGAATTTTAGGAACGACCGCCGGATTTGCCGCAGCCAAAATAATCGGCAGTTTTACTCCTCTTCCTTCGACAGTGTCATTTTCATCTATCCTGATAGGTGTGGGCTTTTCCGCACTGGTCGGCATAGTTTTCGGATACTTTCCCGCTAAAAAAGCCGCGAAGCTGAATCCTATAGATGCGCTGAGGTATGAATAATGTTCAGAGACATCATTTTAATAGCTTTCAACACCCTCAGAATGAATAAAATGCGCTCCGCTTTAACGATGCTCGGTATTATCATCGGCATCATGGTGATCATCCTGATGCAGGCCGGGATCGAGGGTTTGAGAAAAGAGATCAAGACAGAAATAGACAAGCTCGGTTCGACAAGCTTTTTTATCACGAAAACACCTTCTTTCGGACACGGCGGGCACGAATGGGATGAATTTGAGAGAAGAAAAAATATTACCGCAGACCTCATTCCTGTAATAAAAAGAGACTGCCCGAGCGTTGCACAGGTCATTCCCATCATGGAGAACTGGAACGAGGAGGTCAGCTACAAGAATAAAAAAACCGAAAGGACAGTATTCGTCATCGGGGTTTCTGAGGGCTGGTTTGAAGTTTCGGGCTACGAAATAGAAGAAGGCAGGTTTTTTTCCGACAACGATTATCAGTTCAATCAAAAATATGCGGTTATAGGAAAAAGCATCAAAAACAAGCTTTATGAAGCTTCCGATGCAGTTGATAAATATATATTTATCGAGAACGAGCGTTTTTTAGTGATCGGCGAATTTAAGGAAAAGGGATCTAAATTCGGCCAGGATATGGATAACCTCGCATGTATTTCAGCTTTTTTTTATGAAAAGCTTTACGGTAAATCAAGGAACATTGATATTCTGATTTCGGCAAAATCCACTGAAGTGATGGCTAAAGCTACAGATGAAGTGACTATGTCGCTGCGCAGAGAAAGGAATCTTAAAGCTGATGACGAGAATGATTTTGAGGTAACGACCAAGGATGAGATCACGAATAAGATGAACAGCATTATAGCTATCATCTATCTCGTTGCCCTGTCGATCGGCGGAATGTCGCTTCTTGTAGGAAGCATCGGCATCATGAACATGATGCTTGTTTCAATTACTGAAAGAACGAACGAGATAGGGATAAGACGGTCTCTCGGTGCGAATAAAAAGAATATAATAGCCCAGTTCCTTATCGAGTCGGTCATGCTGAGCTTTACCGGAGGCGCTATCGGAATAACGCTCGGCGTAACAATATCTCAGCTCATATCACATTTTACACAGTACGCTACTTTCGCTCCGGCATGGACGATAGCGACCGCTTTTTCTGTATCTATTCTAATTGGGATTATTGCGGGTATCTACCCCGCTCTCAAGGCAAGCAATCTTAATCCGATCGATGCCCTGAGACAGGAATAAATTTTACTTCTTAGCTTTTTCGGAATCTATCACGCAGGTGGTAAAAATTCCGCCCCTTACATTATAGTTCGTTTCTATTCTGATCGATTTCGGTTTCAGAAGATTTTTCATATCTTTATAAATCCTGTCCGTCAGCTCTTCCTGATATATGCCGACATTCCTGAATGATATCAAGTAATACTTGAGCGATTTCAGCTCTACGATATGCTTATTCGGAACATAATGTATATTCAGGTTGCTGAAGTCGGGCAGACCGGAGAACGGACATACGGCCGATAATTCGTCAGTTTCGAAAGTGATATCCTGAGTTTCACCTTTGTACGGTATCGTTTCAAGAAAATCCGTTCTTATGGATTTATGAGAATCAAATCCGAATATTTTTCCGCTTGCTTTAGCCATTCTGTCCCCTTATTTTTTTCTTAAAACTTTACCTTCAGCCATGACCATGCTCGGGAATGCGCCGATATTGAGCGGTTCTTTATCCCATACTATCAGGCTGGCGATCTTTCCTTTCTCTACAGTTCCGAGAATATCGTCAATGCCTAATATTTTGGCATTTTTGTATGTTATCATAGAAATTGCTTCTTCATCCTTCATTCCATGGATCAGGAAGAATTTGAGACTGTCCCTTAGATGAGGCGTCCATACTATCGGATGATCCGTCATCAGTCCGTATTCTGCTTTTGATTTCATCAGCAGTTCAGCGTTCTGATAGTATGAATGAGCAAGCTCAACTTTAGGCCCGATACCGCCCAGAGGTCCGAAGACCACGGGAATTCCTGCTTTAGCGAGCTCGTCATAGATCTCTTTATGAAATACATCGCAGGTATGGTCCGCCGTCGCCTTGATCTTATATTTTTTGACCAGTCTGATGAGGTATAGAACATCATCCTCTTTATGCACATGTATCTTCGCTGTTACTTTTCCTGACAGTATCTCAAGAATAGCATTTTCATCCGGAGTGAACTCGAGCTCATATTCGCGTACAGCCTGAGCTTTCTGGAAGGCAAGTTCCTTTGCAGTCAGCTTGTCTTTATCGACATGCTTTTTACTCAGATCGTAGATCTTCTTGTCTCTCGCCATTTCAGCTTTTTCTTTCTTTGCGAGAACGGTATCGAATTTTGCTTCGAGCATCGAATAAATACCCATTCTTGTATTGGGTCGGTCTCCTTTCCAATCGCCTGTGGATCTCGGATTGTAACCAAGCGCCATTTTATAGCCGTAATCCTTTAAAAGGGCATCTTTTGTGTTCTCCGCGAAATTCTTTATGATCATGGCTCTTCCGCCGATCAGGTTCCCGCTTCCCGGAACCACGCATGAATAAAGCACGCCGAAATCAACCGCGTCCTTAAAAGCCCTGTCGTCAAAATAGATACTGTTCAGAGGGTCGTTCAGCGGCATGAACTGGCTTGATATGTCATTTCCTTCCGATTCCCTGTCGGGTTCTCCGTCCCTGAACATTCCGATATGAGAATGCGCGTCGATGAATGCGGGAGTTACATAACCTTCGTAATCCGCTTTTTCACTCTTTTTTGTGATCTCGATGATCTTTCCGTCTTCGACGATTATATTCTGCTCGTACAGTTTCGTTTTGCCGTTATATAGAACTTTCGCCCTTACCACTATCCTCTTTCCCATTTCTCACTCCTTCTATTATAATTTATTTTTCAATTCTTCAATTTCATCAAAAGTGTATAGCCTTCCCGATCCTATCCCGGGACATGTTTTAGTTTCTTCATCCCATTTTGCTTTTTTGTAAAGCAGAGTTTTCCAAAAGGGATAAGTTCTGCACTGGGTCGGTCTCGCTTCGTATATCTTACACCCTTTTACGATCGGATTCCAGAATATGCACGCTCCGTCTCCCCTGTCCCTGAAAACTGTATATCCATCCACGGACGAAAGATAAGTCCTCTGAAGCTCGTCAAGCGTAAACCCTGACTTCTCGACAAGCCTGTCTAAGTCCTGAGGAAAAATGAAGACATAGCCCTGCACATTGCAGCAGTTTCCGCATTTTTTGCACTCGAACCGTATTCCGCCGTCGTAAAATCCCATCTCTCATTTCCCGGATTATTACATTAAAATTAATGATTTCATATCATTGTAGCAACTAATATTTTATCAGTTATATAATTCAGAAAATCTTATAGTATCCGGCCGTAAAGCGATTTTCGATTTAGCCGTGAGTGTTTTTTGCCGTTAATAAAATACATCGTTCGGTTTAAAACGAACATATGGATTTTTAGGCAAAAATACCGTAAGGCCGGAAATCGACTTTTGGCCGGCGATATAAGATATTCGGTACATTTACCGTAAAACAGTGTACATTTATCCTGTTTTTTGGAGAAAATACATTCCTATAATCTTTACCCGCCGTCTCGGGTCAACTCCAAATCAGATTGCTATCAATGCAGCTGGAATGTTATCTTCGAAAAATACAGGATGAATTCTGACTTATAATTTGACTAAAATTGAACTTTTCGTTAATTTTAGACTTGAATCATTAAAATTCACGGAGATGTAAATGAAAATCCTGATCACCGGCGGAGCGGGCTATATAGCTTCCCATACTAATGTCGAACTGCTTAAAGAAAATTACGAGCTCGTTCTTGTGGACAATTTCAGTAATTCCGTCTATGAAAGCATAGCCAGAGTAGAAAAGATCGCAGGAAAGAATATAAAGTTCTATGAAGCCGATCTTAGAGATTATGACGCTATTAACAAAGTTTTTCAAGCCGAAAAAGACATTTATGCGGTCATACATTTCGCCGCCCTAAAAGCAGTCGGAGAATCGGTCGAAAAACCTCTAGAATATTATGAAAACAATATTTCCGGTTCACTGAACCTGTATAAAGCCATGAAAATACACGGCGTTAAAAATTTCGTATTCAGCTCATCAGCGACCGTTTATGGCGATCCCGATGAGATCCCCGTAAAAGAAACCGCAAAGATCGGAGCCACAAATCCCTATGGCCATACCAAAGCCATGATGGAACAGATCCTTATTGATTCCGCAAAAGCTTACGGCTGGAATGTTGTAATATTAAGATATTTCAACCCTGTAGGAGCCCATGATTCAGGACTTATCGGAGAAGATCCGGAATATCCGAACAATCTTCTGCCTTTCGTAAGCCAGGTCGCTGCCGGTATAAGAGAGAAAGTGGTCGTATTCGGCAATGACTGGAATACTACCGACGGAACCGGCGTAAGAGATTACATTCATGTCGTTGACCTTGCAAAAGCACATGTCAAAGCAATTGAAAAACTCAAGAACAATTCAGGAACTTTTATTTATAATATCGGCACAGGCAGAGGCTATTCGGTTCTCGAAATGATCCGTGCTTTCGGTAAAGCCTGCGGACACGATGTCCCGTTCATTGTCGGACCCAGACGCCCGGGAGACGTGGCTGAAGTTCTTGCCGATCCGGCAAAAGCTGAAAAAGAACTCGGTTATAAAGCAGAACTGGGACTTGATGAAATGGTCAGTTCAGCCTGGAAATGGCAGAAGCTCAACCCTAAAGGTTACAAAAAATAAATTTCATATTTCGTTGACAGAATGAATCCGAAAGTTTACATTTAAACTTTGTTTATTCTATAATTTCAAATATGGAGAGTAATTATGGCAGAGAAAGTACAGTTTTCGGTAAGCCCGTCGGGTGAAAAGTTCCCGATACCGGCAAAAGAGGATTACGCCAAAGAATTAAAAAGACTTGATAAACTTGCGGAAAAAGCGAGAAAAGAAGGCAAAGAAGTAGTTGTCGTAATGGGTGTTGGATTTGTCGGAGCTGTCATGGCCGCAATAGTTGCCGACACAAAAAATGCTAAAGGTAAATACTCCAAATTTGTTATCGGGTGCCAGAGACCGAGCCCGAGAAGCTATTGGAAGATACCGATGCTTAATAGAGGTGAATCCCCGGTTAAAGCCGAAGACCCCGAGGTTGACGAACTTATCACAAGATGTGTCAACAAAGAAAAAACTCTAGTTGCAACATTTAACAGCGATTGTCTGGGTCTGGCTGACTGTGTGGTTGTTGATGTTCAGTGCGACTTTTCAAAACATGATCTCGGCAATATGAAGACAGGCGAAGCCGACATGGCCGCGCTTGAAGCGACTATGAAAACTATCGGCGAGAATATTCAGCCGAATTGTCTGGTTCTCATTGAAACCACGGTCGCGCCCGGAACAACGGAGTTTGTCGCGTGGCCGATCTTAAAAAAGGAATTCGCAAAAAGAGGTCTGAAAGATACTCCTCTTCTCGCGCACAGTTTTGAAAGGGTTATGCCGGGCAAAGAATATGTAGCCAGTATAAGAGATTTCTGGAGAGTATGTTCCGGATGCAATAAAGACGCCAGAATAAGAGTAGAGAAATTCCTCCACGAAGTATTGAACACAAAAAAATTCCCGCTTACAGTGATGGACAGACCGATAGAATCTGAAACGACCAAGATAGTTGAAAATTCATACAGGGCAACGATCCTTGCCTATCTTAACGAGTGGAGCATATTCGCAGAAAGGAACGGAGTAGATATAATCAAAGTGATCAAGGCGATCAAAATGCGCCCGACCCACAGCAATATGATTTTCCCCGGACCTGGAATAGGCGGATATTGCCTGCCTAAAGACGGCGGACTCGGTTACTGGTCTTATAAACATATTCTAGGATTTGATGACGGGGATTCGGTCTTCAAGATCACTCCGACAGCAATTGACATTAACGACACAAGAGCTCTCCATGTTGCTGAGCTTACAAGGGATGCTCTGAAAGAAATGAACATATCCGTTGCAGGCTCTGAAGTACTTCTGTGCGGAGCAAGCTACCGTCAGGATGTAGGCGACACAAGATACTCAGGTTCCGAGCTTGTAATTAGAAAACTGACCGAAATGGGCGCGGAACTGAGAGTTCACGACCCGTATGTTGACCACTGGTATGAATTTGAATCGCAGGACACTTACCCCGCTCCAGGTCATTCATGGGGAAGATTTTTCAGGAACCAGGATGACCTCACAAAATTAACAGTTGGAAAAGACCTGAAAAAAGAAATTAAAGGTATTCAGGCGCTCATACTCGCCGTTCCGCACAGCGAATATATGGACCTTAACCCGAAACAGATGGTCAAATACGCAGGCGGACCTATAGCTGTAATAGACTGCTTCGGAATATTGACGGATGAAAAAATAAAAGAGTACCTTAAACTCGGTTGCGAGGTAAAGGCCCTCGGAAGAGGTCACATCCAGAGATTAAAAGAAGAATTGAAATAGCAAATTTCTAAACCGCGGTTATTAGGGAGGGATTTTTCCCTCCTTTTTTATTTTCCAAAAATTTAACGAAATTCTAACTTATATATATTGTAAATATTACTTTGATTTGTTATATTTATTTTCAGTAGTAAATCGAGAGAGTGTATAAATTTCAGGGACCTTAATGAAAATAGGAATTCACATCACACATGAAGCGGTGCAGAAGATCGGCGGAATAGGTTCAGTTATCGCGGGACTTCTGACAGCAAATTCATACAACCATTTTTTTGACCGGAATATACTTTACGGTCCGCTTTTCAATTCTGACGGCTCTCCCACTTCAAGGCTTGGAAAAGACGGAGTTGTTCTATATTCGGGTATAGATAATTATGATACTGAGAAATATGCCCACATTTTTTCGCCGATAGAAAAAAAATACGGTGTAGGCATAGTTTACGGAAAAAGAATAATCCCCAACGAAACAAATCCGAATAATTTCTGCGAAATCGAAACTATACTTGTCCATATAAACAGTATGAAGACGGAACATGTCGATAAGTTTAAATTTCTCCTATGGGAAAATTACAGGATCCAGTCAGACAGATACAACGACTGGGATTACGAACAATATCTCCGCATCGCTGTGCCTTATATCGAAATTTTAAATGCGCTGACTTCAAAAGACGATTTCCTTTTCCATTTTTCGCATGAATATATGGGTATGGCTTCCGTTCTAAAAGTGATCGCCGAAAGAGACAAAAGCAAAAAAAGAAATGATAAAACAATTTTCTACGCACATGAAGTTTCAACGGCAAGAAGCATAGTGGAAAATCATCCGGGACACGATATCAGCTTCTACGGCATAATTAGAAATAAAGAGATCGACGGCAAATCGATGGAAGATGTTTTCGGAGACAAATCTTCTTACTACAGGAATGAACTTGTGAAAAGAACAGAACATGTGGATCATATCTTTGCGGTAAGCGATCTGATAGCGGATGAAATAAAGTTCTTAAATCCGGGTATAGATCCTAAAAAAGTAGCTGTTGTATATAACGGTATTTCACTTAAAAAGATAAGTTTTGAAAATAAAAATCACAGTAAAGCTGTTTTAAGCAAATACTGCAAAACTCTGCTTAACTATGAACCTGAAGTTGTTTTTTCCCATGTCACCAGGCTTGTATCAAGCAAGGGTTTGTGGCGCGACATCATGCTTTTAGAAGAGCTGGATGAACTTTTTGCCGAGAACTCTATGACCGGGTTCTACATTCTTCTTTCGTCATTGATCGGAACAGGCAGACCGTCGGGTGATGTATCAAGAATGGAAAAGGAATACGGATGGCCTATTCTTCACAGGGAAGGCTGGCCTGATCTTGTCGGAGTTGAAACTGAAATTTATAACGATCTGTCTCATTTTAACGCTAAATCAAAAGCGATAAAAGGCATCTTTATGAATCAGTTCGGGTTCAACAGACATTCATGCGGCAGCAGAATGCCGGAAAATGCCCAGTGGATCGATCTTAGGATCGGATCAGACGCAGAACTCGGAATGTCCATTTACGAACCTTTCGGTATAGCGCAGATCGAAACGATCCAGTTCGGCGGTCTTGCCGTGCTTTCGGATGCCTGCGGATGCTGCGGACTAATAAGAACCAAATACCGGTCGAACGATAATTCTTACCATATCGTGAATTTTACAAAGAACAGCGGGGACCTCTCTATTCAGGAACTGATGGATATGAAATCCACAGAAAAAACCAGGATAGAAAAAGCCATAATTAAAGAACAGGCATTTGCAATTTATGAAAAATTGAAGAACAACATGAATAAAGAAACAACTACCGGACATTTTAAAGAATCCCAGAAGCTTGCTTACGAGATCGACTGGGATCATATCGTATCAAAGAACATCGTGCCTGTTTTAAATAAATTTTAGGAGGATTTCGTGGATTTCAATTACTATTACAACGAAGTTATGCACCATGAATGGGTTGTCAGCAACAATAAAGGCGGTTATTCAATGGGATGCGGTAACCTTGTAAATAAAAGAAAGTACAACGGCCTGCTGATTTCCTCGGATAAAAACCTTAAAAGAACACATATTGTTCAGGCTCAGGAAGTCAAGGTCAGATGGCGAAGCAAGGAAGTATATCTTGATTCAAATAACTATGCGGAATGTATTTATCCGAACGGATACGAACATATCGTGAAGACCTGGTTCTACCCTTATCCTGTTTTTCTTTATTCTTCCATCCCAAAATCAGACGAGTTCGTTGTGATAAAAGAGATAAAAATGCATCCTTCAAAAAATATAGTCAAAATATCTTTCACGAATTACTGCAGCACGGCAGTTGATCTTGAAATAAGACCGAAATTCTCCCTCAGGGACCATCATTCAGTCAATCCTGTTGATATCTGGGACAGGACAGTGACCATATTTATGAAAGACAGCGACAGCTCGGCGTCATTCAGCAGGCTTGACACTAAAGCGGCTGGATATATAAGCGTTTCAAAAGGCGACATCCGCGACTCGAAAATAATTTTCAGGAATGTTTATTATCCTGCGGACGCCACAAGAGGTTACGACGCTTCTGAAAGCGTTATTTCGCCCTGCGTGATATCGATGACGCTTGAAAACTGTGAATCAGCCTACATCCTCTATTCCGATGAGCCTGTAGAGAATGCTGAAAAAATATCGAAGGAAATAGATAAAAGATATTCTAAATGCGTTTATCCGAAAGATCATCCCGGAAGCTGCAGCCCCAAATACTCTCTTGATAAAGTGAGTTTTGAAGACGATAATCTTTACGCTCTGAAAAAGTATCCTGATATCCTGTCCGATCTTTATAACTTATTCGTGATGAAGGACGATATTATTGCAGGATTCCCATGGTTCTCTGCATGGGGGCGTGATACAATGATAAGCATGAAGGGTCTACTTTATCAGGGTAGGTTTGACTTGTACTTAAAGATCCTCGATAAATACGGCAGACAGCTTCAGAAAGGTTTACTGCCGAATGTCATAGGTGAAGGTGGCGCGGGAACTAACCACAACACCGTTGACGCTTCTCTTTGGTTCGCTGTCAGGCTCTACGACATCTGGGATCGAATAAGCGATGATAAAGTTAAAGCAACTCTGTTCGGATATTTATCAGAGATAATCGGAAATTATGCTTTCAATAAACTTCTGCCGTTCTTCTGCGACGAAGACGGTCTGATCGAAATAAAAAATGGCGAAGACGGACTTACCTGGATGGACGCAAAAGTTTACGGCAACCCTGTCACTCCGAGATGGGGTAAACCGGTAGAGATCAACGCTTTATGGTATAATGCTCTAAAAACTTTTGAGAAAGCGGCAAAAGAACTCAATAAAAAATCGTTTGCGCTTAAATATATTAAATTCAGCACTAAGGATGTTTCCGGACTGATCAAAAAAGTGGAATCATCTGCTAGTAAGTTCATCGTTAACGGCCACCTTTCCGATAGGATCGAGAACAACTATCCGATAGACGAATATAGACCTAATATGATAATAGCGGCATCACTTCCCTTTCAGCTGTGGGATACAGAAATAATAGCCGGCAGCTGGAAGATCGCGCATGAAGAACTTCTTACACCCTACGGGCTTAGAACTTTGACGCCGAGGAACAGCTCTTTCAAGAAGAAATATATCGGCAGTCAGACTCAGCTTGACATGGCTTATCACCAGGGAACAGTCTGGGCGTGGCTGCTCGGACCTTTCATCGAAACATTTGTGCTGATCAATAAAAAGAAGATGAAAAAAGCTGAACTAAGAAACGGCATAGATTCTTTTATCGACAGATTAAAACAGGGTATTTTAAAAGGTCATATATCGTCAGTTGCCGAAGTCTGGGACGGCGACAACCCTCATTTCCCAAAAGGGTGCTCTGCGCAGGCCTGGAGTATTGCCGCACTGATTACGGCGGAACATATATTCGATAAAATCGGGGCTGAAAAATGAAAGTACTCATGTTCACATGGGAATTCCCGCCGCTTATTTCCGGCGGTCTTGGAACCGCATGTTACGGCATCGTCAAAGGACTTTTAAAACAGGGTGTCGAAGTTGACCTCGTTCTCCCTACCCGCGAAGAAGTATATTTTCCTATGAGAACTGAAAGTGATGTTGACACTCTTCCGGTAAAGTTTTTATCACCTGCTAAAGAGATAGAGTTTACAAACACTGTCTTTAAAACTTCGCGGGAAAAATTTGAGTTCGTCGGAGTTTCTTCTGTTCCGGAATCGTATATAAGCATGAAAGAGATCAGCACCTTCTACGAATATTTTGAAAACTTTACGGAAAGATACGACTACAAATCAAAAGTGCCTTTCAGGGAAGTTCTGAACAATATTATGGGCAGCGAGAACATATTCGAAAAGGTCAAGGAATTCACCTTGAGGGCTCAAAGATATGCCCAGTCTCTTGAATACGACATAATCCACGCCCACGACTGGCTTACTTACCCTGCGGGTATTATAGCTAAAACGGTATCGGGTAAAAAGCTTGTCTGCCATATACACGCCACCGAATTTGACAGGGCGGGCGGTGCAGGCGACATCAGGATCCACAACATCGAATACTCCGGTATGACGGATGCGGACGCTGTAATTGCTGTTTCCCGATATACCGCTGAGATGGTAATATCCAGATATCTGATCGACACTGCCAAGATAAGGGTAGTGCATAATGCACACAATATAGACATACAGGAATTTGAGAACAAGAAACGCCTTTTTAAAGATCCTGTCGTTCTGTTCCTGGGAAGAATAACTTTGCAGAAAGGTCCGGATTATTTTCTTGAGGCCGCCCGGATAATACTGGAAAAATACCCTAAGGTTAGGTTCATTATGGCCGGAGCGGGAGATATGGAAAAAAAGATAATCCACAAATCCGCAAAATACAGGCTTAAGAACAGGTTCCTCTTTACCGGATTCCTGAACGGCGCGCATGTGGCTGAAATGTTCTCAAACTCGGACATTTATGTCTTAAGCTCGGTGTCGGAGCCGTTCGGCATAGCTCCGCTCGAGGCAATGTCTTACAGCCTTGCAACTATAATATCAAAACAATCCGGGGTTGCCGAAGTCATACAGAATGCAATTAAAGTTGATTTCTGGGATGTAAAACTTCTATCCGATCACATAATAGAACTTATTGAAAAACCTGACTACAGAAAGAAACTCGGTGCCGCAGGAAGACACGAAGTCGAACTGATCAAATGGGATAAGGCATGCACAGAGATAATTGATGTTTATACAAAAACGGTAAAAAGGTAAATTTATGATAAATCTTGTTTTTTATTTTCAGGTGCACCAGCCATACAGGATCAAAAATTTTTCAGTTCTCGATATAGGAAAAGGCAGGGATATTTTTGATGACGAGCTTAACGGCGAAGTTATGCGAAAGGTAGCCAATAAATGCTATCTGCCTGCAAACAAACTTCTGCTTGAGCTGATAGATAAATATGAAGGCAGATTCAGGATAGCTTATTCCATTACAGGCACAGCGATAGAACAGTTCAGAAAATACTGCCCCGAAGTGCTTTATTCTTTCCGCGACCTTGCAAAAACGAACTGCGTGGAATTTATCGGTGAAACTTATTATCACTCATTGTCATTCCTTTATGACAAGGAAGAGTTTCTGGATCAGGTCAGAATGCACAGAGATACGATAAAAAAAGAGTTCGGCTTCTCCCCTATTACTTTCAGGAACACTGAGCTCATATATCAGGATACTTTGTCCGACTACATCTGGGAGGAGGAAGGCTACAAGGTGATCCTGACTGAGGGAGTTGACAGGATACTAGACTGGCGTTCTCCGCTTTATGCGTACAAAGATAAGAATAAAAACATGATGATGCTTCTAAAGTTCTATTCGCTCTCTGATGATATTGCTTTCCGTTTTTCAAATAAGGGATGGGTCGAATACCCTCTTACAGTTGATAAATTCGTGAAGTGGATACGCGATCTTAATCTGATCGAGAAAGGCAAAAAAAATCTGTTCTTGAACCTGTTCATGGACTACGAAACATTCGGCGAACACCAGTGGGAAGAAACGGGTATCTTCGAATTCATGAGAGCTCTTCCCGGAAAAGCTCTCAAATCGAAGCAGATCGAATTTTCATGGCCGTCTGATGCTCTTCACATAACCAATTACCAGCCTGAAAGCATTTCTTTTCCCGAGCCTGTATCATGGGCGGATATGGAAAGGGATCTTTCCGCATGGAGAGAGAATGACATGCAGTATAACGCGCTAGAAACATTTTATGAAATACTTACGCGTGTCAAAGCGTCAAAAAATCCCGAGCTGCTTGAAATTGCCCGTAAACTCTCTACTTCAGACCATTTCTATTACATGTCAACAAAATACTTTCAGGACGGCGATGTCCATAAATATTTCTCGCCTTACGGCTCGCCTGAAACAGGCTACAGGAACTTTATGAACGCCATAACGGATCTTGAGGAAAGAATTTAATAATATCTGGAGATAAAAATGAAGCTGAAAAATTTTTATGTAAAACCTGTCGTTCCCGATTCTCTGCAGCCTTTGTATGAAGTGTCATACAATATGTGGTCAACATGGGACAAAGAGGCGGAAAGACTCTACAGAAGAATAAATCCTGAATTGTTCAGGAATGTGAAACATAACCCCGTGGAATTTCTTCACCGGTTATCTTCTGAAGATATGGACAAGCTGTCCAAAGATAACGGATTTTTGTACGAGCTTAACAAGGTTTACGACAAGTTTAAAAGATATATGAGTTTTGAAGGATATTATACTGACGAGAACGGCGATGATATTCCCACTCACAGCGATGATATAATAGCTTATTTCTCCATGGAATTCGGAATGCACGAGTCGGTGGCTATATATTCGGGCGGACTCGGAGTTCTGGCGGGAGATTACCTTAAAGCCGCTTCGGATACAGGAATCCCGCTTTACGGTATCGGACTGCTTTACACCTACGGTTATATGAATCAGAGGATCGCGATAGACGGTTTCCAGCAGGAGGAATACCTTGAAAACAAGTGGTACCTGAAAGCCGTAAAAGAGACGACAGACGCGAAAGGCGAACCTCTTATTTTTCCGATGAAAATAAAAGGGCATAATGTATGGATCAAGATATGGGAAATTGATGTTGGAAAAATAAAGCTGTACCTTCTTGATACCAATATCCCTCAGAACGACATTTCGGCAAGATGCATAACCGACCACCTCTATATAGCTGATAAACATCTTAGGATACAGCAGGAAATAATACTCGGCCAGGGAGGATTGAAAGCTCTTGATCTGCTCGGAATAAAACCCAAAGTATTCCATCTTAACGAGGGACATTCAGCTTTCCTGATCGTTGAAAGGCTGAAACAGCTTGTACTCGATCATAAGATGCCTTTTGAAAAGGCTAAACAGCTTATAAAACAATCGACTGTGTTTACAACTCATACGCCTGTAATTGAAGGTAATGAGCATTTTGACGAAAGTTTCATCAGGGAATATTTCAAAGAAGATGTCGAAGCTCTCGGAATGACGATGGAAAGATTCCTTCAGTGCGGGAAGGTTGATAATTCAAGGATCTTCTGGCTTCCAATTTTTGCAATTAAATATTCAAAATTCAGGAACGGAGTTTCAAAACTTCACGGGGATGTATCAAAAGAGATGTGGAAGGATGTCTTCCCTCATCTGCACGACGACGAAGTGCCTATTGATTATGTAACCAACGGAGTCCATCTTCAGACATGGCTCAGTATGGAGATCACTTATTTGTTCGACAGATATCTCGGACCTGATTATATGCACAAAGCCAACAGAACTACTCTATGGGACGGCATTTCCGCTATTCCCAGCAACGAGATCTGGGAAGCTCACAAACGGAGAAAAGAACAGCTGGTAACTTTTATCAGGAAAAAACTCGTGCACACGCTTCAGAGAAGAGGAGCTCCGGCAAAAAAAATAAAGAAAGCTTCAAATGCTCTTAACCCGCAGTATCTTACAATAGGTTTCGCACGAAGATTCGCGACTTATAAAAGAGCCAACCTGCTGCTTCAGGATCCTGAAAGACTTAAAAAAATACTCACAAATCCTTTAAGACCGGTGCAGATCATTTTTGCAGGTAAAGCACACCCCGCAGATGTCGCCGGAAAAACAATTATAAAGGACATCTTAAATTTCGCGATCCAGAATGATCTTGAGGACCATATCGTTTTTGTTGAGGACTACGATATGGATATAGCAAGGCATATGATCCAGGGTGTCGATGTGTGGCTGAACAATCCCATTAAACCTATGGAGGCCAGCGGTACTTCGGGAATCAAAGCCGGTATCAACGGTGTTCTAAACCTGAGCGTTCTTGACGGATGGTGGCCGGAATGTTTCAACGGCACCAACGGATGGGCGATCACGGCAGGTGATTTCTACAGCGATATAACCCTAAAATCCTCTGCCGAAGCTCAGCAGATATATGATCTTCTAGAAGAAGAAATAACTGAAAAGTATTACGAGAAGAGAGACAGTTATTTTCCTGAAGAGTGGGTTGAAATGATGAAAAGTTCTATATACAGCGTAGGTAAAGGTTTTAACATGCACAGGATGCTCACTGAATATTATAACAAATTCTATGAGAAGGAATTCGACACTCTCGATATTCTTGAAAAGAACAATTACAAAAAGATAGACGAACTGATAGAAATGAACAAATCCGTCGGCGATAAATGGAACAGTATTCACATTAAGGACGCATTTTCAAGCACAGATTCCCACAGTGTCAAAGCTACAGAAAAGATATCGGTTGAGGTTTATGTCTATCTTGACAGTATGGCGCATGAAGATGTTACGATAGAACTTTTCTACTGCCCGGACAGGGAGAACTGCAGGATCGAACCTCTAAAATACATCGAAAAATATAGCGACAATGTAGCAAAATACACCGGAACTTTTGATCTTAGCGGTTCGGGAGAGCAGGGTTATAATATCAGAATAAGACCTTCAGACGATTTTTTCTTTGAACTTTATCCCGAATATGTTAAGTGGCTTGTAAAATAAAATGAAGGGACGGGTTTTTGACAACCCGTCCCCTCCCCCAATTATTGAACCGTCAGTACAAATATACGCATCGGCACAAATTAAAACTGTGTCGCAGGTCACAGAATATAACTTTTTTTTAATTCAGAGCCATTTTCTATAAATGAAAATGAGAACCCCCAGGATAATCGATACAGCTGATATTCCCATAGTGATTATAAAAGCATGTGGAAAATCCTGAAAAGGCAGCGGAACATTCATTCCGTATATGCTTGAAACGAGTGTCGGTATAGCGATGATTATTGTAATAGCCGCAAGAAATTTCATAACTATATTGAGCTTGTTTGATATAACTGACGAGAAAAACCTCATCATCTCGCTTAAAATATTCCCGTATATCTCGGCCATCTCTATCGCCTGTTTTATGTCGATAGTGATATCTTCAAGAATATCGTCTTTTTCTTCGTCGATCTCGAAAAGTCTGCTTCTCTTTAGCTTCTGGATCATCCTGTTGTTTGAATTAAGTGAAGCGGTATAATGTATAAGCGATTTCTGAAGATTGAAAATCTGCACAAGATCTTTATCGTTCATTGATTCAAGTATCTCGCTTTCGATCTCTCCGGCTTTATGCCTTAGCTGTTTTAAATATTTAATGTAGAGCTGGTTCGTCCTGTTGAATATCTGCAGGATGGATGCCGGTCTGTCAGCCGGATCGAATTTCTTTATCCTGTCGTTCTCAAAATCCTTCATCAGATCGTTTTCATGCGGAGATACAGTTATCATCAGCTTGTCTTTAATGACTATTATACCGAGCGGTATTGTGGTAAAATTTGATCCCTCTTCACTCATTTCATGGACAGGGATCCTTGAGAGCAGAATGAAATTATCTCCGTCTATCTCCAGTCGGGCCACTTCATCAATATCAAGAGGGTCCGTAAGAAAGTCCCTCGGAATATCGAATTTGTCAATTATACTGTTTATCTCATCCGCGGAAGGATGTACGATATTTACCCAGCTGTCATTTTCAAATCCGCTGGTCTTGGTCAGTTTATCATCATTTTTCTTAAGAATTGAGATCATTTGCTTTCCTTGTTTCTCTGTCTGTTCAAAGTTAAAAATAAAATCATCAACCCGCAAGTATAAATTAAATTTGATGATGTATTATATTCACTTGAACTTACTGCAATATTTTCTTACTTTATAAGCTTATGAATTATGGAACGGCGTTAATGAACATTATCGAACGGATAGAAGCGGTTTTAGAAAAAGGGAGTATCGATACTTCTCCTGAAACAAGATATGTGTTCAGAACAGATACTACACAATTCACCGGCAGTCCTGATGTTGTCGTAAATGTCATGACTGAGAACGAAATCTCAAAAATAGTTTCTATAGCGGCAAATAACGGGATAGCAGTAATAGCGCGGGGAGCCGGAACCGGAATGAGCGGGGGTGCGGTACCTATTACGGGAGGAATTCTATTGAATTTTGAAACAATGAATAAGATAATTTCTATAGATCCAAAGAAGAAAATGGCTTTTGTACAGCCGGGAGTAATTACTGACGACCTGAGAAAAGCCGCGCGTGAATTCGGTTTATATTATCCCCCTGACCCTTCAAGCAGCGCGGTTTCTACAATCGGAGGCAATTTTGCCGAAAATGCGGGAGGTCTTCACTGCGTGAAATATGGCGTCACAGCACGGTATGTAAAAGGTTTTAAATTTGTTGACAGTTCCGGCAGTATTCAGAAATGCGGTTATTACAATAACGGAAATACTTTTCCGGGTTCTTATGTCATGATAGGATCGGAAGGAACCCTCGGGATAGTTACCGAAATAGCTCTTGAGCTGATAAACGATCCTCCGCTGCATGATGTTTATATAACATATCACGATAGCCTTTTAAACGCCATCTCAACAGTGATCAAACTTAAAAGCACTTCGATCAGCCCTGCAGTTATTGAGCTAATAGACAAAGATGCTCTAAAAGTGGCTTCCGAATATTCCGATATAGTACTTCCGGAAAACACGGAAGCTATGCTAATAATCAAGCTCGATTCTTATTTTCTTCCGGAACTGCTTGAAAAAGAAATCCTTATAGAGAATATATTTTCACTCATGAAGATAACATCATTCAAAAAAGCCGAAGATGAAAAAGAAGAGCTGTCCTTTTGGAATATGAGAAAGGCCGTTTCCACTTCGATCAAAAAATTATCTACAGATAAGATGAATGAGGATATTACTGTTCCGCTTACCGGCATGTATACCTTTATTGAATCTACCCGGGTTATTTCTGAGAAATACGGCCTTAAAATAGTGGTTTACGGGCATGCGGGCGACGGAAATCTTCATGTCAACATACTTTATGACAGGAATAATCGAACTGAATCAAATAATGCCCGCCTTGCCTCCGAAGAAGTGTTCAAAGAAACTATCGAGCTTGGCGGAACTATTTCAGGCGAGCACGGCATTGGCCTTTCAAAGAAAAATTTCATGAGCCTGCAGTATTCAAAGAACGAAATAGCTTTTATGAAAAAGATCAAGAACGCTTTTGATCCCGACAATATTTTCAATCCTGAAAAAATCTTTAATGTGACCAAAGGATAATTATGCTTACGACGATCGCTTTTATCTTACTTCTCGGAATAATAGTCTTTATACATGAGCTGGGGCATTTTACTTCCGCCAAACTGTGCGGAATGAGAGTTGAAATTTTCTCGCTCGGATTCGGTAAAGCTCTGCTTAAAAAAAAGTACCGCGAAACAGAATACAGGATAGCCTGGATCCCGCTCGGAGGATTCGTTAAAATTTCAGGTATGATGGACGAGAGCATGGATAACAAATCCGTCAAAGGCGAACCTTACGAATTCGAATCGAAGAATTTCTTTCAGAAATCATTCGTTATTCTCGCCGGCGTTATGATGAACTTTTTACTTGCTGTGACCATTTATTCTGTTATAACTTTTTTTAACGGGATTCCTGAAGTTCATTCTACTCATATAAAAGGGTTTTCCGACAATTCTCCGGCTAAGACTGCCGGGTTTATGATCGGAGATTCAATTAAAGCCATTGATAATGTTGAAGTAAAGAACTGGTCTGAAATAACCGAAATTGTTCACGGTAAACCTGATACAGAACTTGAGTTCAGGGTTACAAGAGCAGACTCTACTTTGTTGATCAGGGTTAAAACAATCGGGATAAAAACTCTTTATGAAGGCGAAGTCAAAAATATCGGCCTGATAGGAATATTCTCCGAAACGGTAATAAGAGATGCAGGATTTTTTGAATCGGTAAAGGAAGGATCTCAAGCAACCTGGAACTGGCTGAAGGTCGGATGGCTTTCCGTTAAGATGCTCGTTACAGGTGAAGCGTCAATTAAAGAGCTCGGCGGACCTCTTTTAATAGCTCAAATGACGGGCGAAAGCGCAAAGGCCGGCATCTGGGCATATCTTGCCTTCATCGCGTTTATAAGCGTTAATGTGGGCTTTCTGAATGTCCTTCCGGTTCCGATATTGGACGGGGGTCATTTCATGTTCATTCTGTATGAAGGAATAACAAGAAGAAGGATCCCGCAGAATATCAAATTCCGTATTCTTCAGGTGGGCATGATGATCCTTTTTCTGCTGATGGTTATCGTGATCATCAACGATACCGGAAGGATATTCTCTTCCGGAAGTCCTGAAGAGCCGCAAACAGAAATAAAAAAGGAATAACTTTGAAATTTGAACTTGAGATAACGGCTGCGGATTCAAAGGCGAGAGCCGGTAAACTGACGACAGATCACGGCGTGATCGAAACGCCTGTTTTTATGCCTGTCGGTACGCTCGGGAATGTGAAAGCTCTGACGAACAGAGACCTCCACGAAGCCGAGTCTCATATAATACTGGGAAATACATACCATCTGAACAACAGGCCGGGCATGGAGATCATGAGGCTTGCAGGCGGGCTTCATAAATTCATGAACTGGGACAGGAATATTCTTACCGACAGCGGCGGATTCCAGGTATTCAGCCTTGCGAGCCTGACGAAGATAAAGGATGAAGGTGTACACTTCCAGTCGCATCTTGACGGAACAAAATTCTTTTTCACTCCTGAAAGCGTGATCGACATCCAGCGCGTAATAGGCTCGGACATAATGATGGTGCTTGACGAATGCTCGCATTATCCGGTTGAGAAAATTCAGGCTGAAAAAGCCGTTAAAAGAACTACGCACTGGGCGCAAAGATCCATTGATCATTTCAGAAATACTTCTCCTCTTTACGGTCATGATCAGACCGTCTTCGCAATAGCTCAGGGCTCGGTATTTAAAGACCTGCGCGAAAGAAGCTGTAATGAACTCGCGGAACTCGATTTTCCCGGCTACGCGATCGGCGGGGTATCTGTCGGCGAACCGCCTGAAATGATACCTGAGATAGCCGAAGTCTGTACCGATATACTTCCGAAGAGCAAACCGCGTTATCTTATGGGCGTCGGTACACCTGCGGATATTCTCAACTGCATCAGCGTGGGAGTGGATATGTTCGACTGTGTGATGCCTACGAGAAATGCAAGGAACGGCACCGTTTTTACTAAGAACGGCAAGATCATTTTAAAAGGAGCTAAGGTTAAAGAGGATTTTACTCCCATTGACGACACCTGCGGATGTTATACGTGCAGGAATTATACAAAAGCTTATGTGCGGCATCTTTTCAATGCAGGCGAAAAACTTGCGGGACAGCTTGCAACGATACATAATATTTATTTTTATATTTGGTTGACAAGAGAGTCAAGAAAAGCTATAATTAATAGTAGTTACAATAGATTCAGAAATTCAATTCTTGAAAACTATTAAACCGGGAGAAGGTTTATGGATCCGAGAACAAAGAAAACTATTATCAGACATGCGGTAGTTTTTGTTTCAATAGTTATCGTATTATCAACATATATTTGGTTTTTCAAAGAACCGATCTATGTCTGGACATTTTTCACGCTTTACACACTATTGACTATTGTGCTCCATTATTATTATGTTTCAAAGCAAAAAGTCAGGCTTGAGGAAATGATTATGAAAGAAGAGGATATGCTTAAGCAGAAAGAGGAATCCGCTTCAAAAACACTTTATCTGAAAAGTTTGAGAAAAAAGAAGATACTTGAAGAGCAGACCAAAGCTGTTCACACTCTGATAGTAGCTCAGAACCATAAAATAAACACTCTTTTAAACGGAATAATCGGCTATAGTTCGATCCTGTCGGGAAAGCTGGAGAAATCTGATTTTGAAAATAAGGATTCTTTGATCAAAGTGGTTCAGAAGATCAAGGACAGCGGTGATTCTATTAACAAAATGATGAAAGAATTCGACGATCCTGACAGCCGTGCATTTAAAGAAATATTTGAGACCAAAGAGTATCTTGATCTTGAAAAAGAGTATCTTGATAAAGATCTGAGCTGATACTACTTAGCTTCGATCCAGTATCTTTTACCGTCATTTGTCCGGCTTATAAGTCCGGCACTGACCAGTTCCCTTCTGATCATCGTGTGATCGCTGAATGTATGCCAGCTTTTTATCAACTCGTTCACCTGCATTTCAGTATAATCTTTTCCTGTCTCGAATTTCCCGATAAAGTACTGAAGAACGGCATCCCTTTCCGGCTTCTTTGAAGGCCATCTGATTATCTTTCCGTCTTTATCTTTAAGACGGTCCAAGCTTACTTCCACCGGTCTTTCATTTTCTGTCATGATGTTACTCCTATATTATTTCCTTATTATTTGCGTAGCAGAATAGTAGCGCGCAGGCTCTCGCATCAGAAAGCGCGTCATGATGATCGAGTTCTATCCCGAGAATATCGCAGCAGTTCCTCAGTCCCGCCTGCCTGAAACCCTTCTTTTTGTATATCTTTACGGTGCATTCCCACCTGTCGCTGATGTTCAGATCGGAGTAATCAATCCCGTATTCAGCCATCGTCTTCTTTAGAGCATTGCGGTCGAATGATTCGTTATGAGCGACTATTGTCCGTCCTGAAAGCCGCTTCTTTATTTCGGGATATACTTCGTTGAAGAGCGGCGCAGATTCAGTATCCTCTTCCGTGATCCCGTGAATGCGGGTATTGTAATAATTATACTCATTTCCCGGAGGCTTTATTAGTGCGTGGAATTCTTCAGTGATCACACCGTCTTCCACCGTAACGATCCCGACGGAACAGATCGATGTCCATTTCGGGTTCGCCGTCTCAAAGTCTATTGCAGTGTATGTCAGATTGTTTTTCATTCTATGTTCACTTATTTTATATTTGCATTTCTGTTATTTCAGACTCTCTGACTAATTAGTTTTTATAGCTATTTTCAGACATTTCGTACCAACTTGTATACAATTATCTACATTTTGTCTGATTCAGGATTATTTTATCCACACCCTTTTTTCCGGATTCCATGTTAGATCTTGATTTCCCGGGGTTATTACAGGTCTAAGAAATTTCTCGATTTCATGCATTATTTCTGAAAAGGACAGCTTTATATTTAGCCTGTCTCTTTTTACAAACGCCCTCCATTGAATTTCTTTGCTTTCATCGGATTTAAACTCATTTGAGAAAACAACCTCGATTAAATTTATTTTTGTAGATCTTTTCTTGAAAGTAGCTGCAATTGACTCGCAAAGTTTTTTCATTTCGAAATTTAGATTAGATGAAATAAAATATATATCATAGAAATCCTTCAGTCTGCTTGTCAGAAAGTTCAACTGAACAATTGCTTCAAATTTTTCAGCTATAACGGTTTCGAAAGGATAGGTATTCAGAATTGCGTTTTCCATATCCAGAATTCCGTGAAATTCGTTTTTAACCGGTCCTGATAGAATAGTATCTCCAAATCCGATATCAACAGTCATTTTTATCCTTATTGATCCCAAACGCCCTAAAAGTTTTAGTCGTGTACCCTCGTAATCTGCACCTTCTTTTATAATTGATGTTTCGATTGATTCAGGATCAAATATAAGTCCGTCATCGCATTCAATATTACAAATATCCCTAAATATCGCTTTTAAATTCACAAAATCATTATTTATTCCCATGCCCAGAAAATCAATATCCTTCGTAGGCCTGAATTCAGTTGCGCGCAGAAAATGCAGCATGATACCGCCTTTAAGAATAAAATTATCTCTGTACTTAGATTTTGACAGCCTGTAAAGCAATCTTTCCTGAAAATACAGCAGGCATAAAAAATCAAATATAACCTTTTTTTCATCGGCAATATTTTTTAGACGTGCCTTAACAGAATCAGCAATGTTTTTCATAATCAACCTGTAATAGCTTTAATAGACTGATTGATTACCAGATAGACTCCGCAGATTTTTGCGTACTCTCTGAGCTTAAAATAATCCGTATTTTTGCTGCCAACATAATTTTTCAGGGCCTCATAGGTAATATCTTCTCCGATCTTATCCCTATATCTGAAAATATCACAAAGAGTCTTTTCCCTGTCATATATCTGAATTGACCCATATTTTGTAGAAATAGTGACAATTCCCAGATTATAGATTTTTTCTGAAAAATAGTAAACTTTTACGGGTTGATTTATTCCTGTCGGTATTTTTTTGTTTCTTTGAATCGCAATATTAATATCAGGATTATTAAAAGTTGTAAGATCGTAATAACTGAGCGCAGAAAGAAGGCATATTACAGAATGCGGAACAGCCTTTGAAACATCAAGAAAGGATAGACTTATATTTTTTGGTTCACTAATATTTGACAGTCTATACAGTCCCGGTTTTACTTTTTCAATAATACCTGCATCTATAAGTTTTTTTACGGCTGAAGTATGAAAATTATTCAGCTTCAGTTCTTTCAAACTTACATAACCATTTTTATATTCGAGATATTTTTTAAGATCATACAATTCGTTCTATTCCTCTGCGCTTTCTTGTTTGTTGCCGAACATTAGAACATAAATATACTTACTGTTTTTTCTTTTGTCAACTTATTTATAATTTAGAATATTATTGATGATTTGGCTCGATCAGATCCCACAAGTTACCATACAAATCTTAAAATACCGCTACAGTTCCCCAAGCTTCTATTACAGGTTCTCTCACGATCTTGATATTCTTATCCAGCAAGTTCTGATAATCCCTTTGAAAATCATCCGTGTGGAGGAATAGAAATACTCTACCGCCTGTCTGATTACCGATCCTGCTTATTTGTTCAACATTAGCTGCTTTTGCAAGTAAAAGACAGCATTCCTTTGAACCTTGCGGAGCTACAAGAACCCATCTTTTAGTGTCGCTTAGAACCGTGTCTTCCACTAATGTGAAATTCAGCTTCTCAGTATAAAACTTAATAGCTTCATCATAATCTTTTACAACGATCGCAATATGTGCTAATCTGTTTTTCATCTTATAGCTTCCTTCATTTCATCAAATATAAACTCTAATTAGTTTACTGTCAAATTAAAACCCCTCTCCTACTTGACAAAACCTTTTCATTTGATTATCTTACCATCCGGTTTAACCAAAAAGTTAAATCATAAAGTTAACAAAATGGATTTAAAAATGACTGAAGTTAAAAACGAGAATACCGAAGAGAAAATAATCACTGCCGCGAATGATGTTTTCGAGAAGAAAGGTTATGACGGCGCAAAGATGCAGGAGATCGCCGATAAAGCAGGGATCAATAAGGCTCTTTTGCATTATTATTTCCGGTCGAAGGATAAGCTGTTCGAAATGATTTTCGCGATGGCTTTCAACAGGCTGGCGAAAGAAATGGATTTCCTATTTGATGCGGACATGAGCCTTGAGGACAAAATTACCGTATTCGTTGACAAGCACGCGGATTTCTTGAGCAAAAACAGGCATCTGCCCCTTTTTATCGTAAATGAAGTGAACAGGCGTCCCGAGATGTTCGTGAATATTTTTTCTAAGTTATATGAAAAGGATGACAGGCTTAAAAAGATCCTTGCCCAGATCGAAAAAGAGAAAAAAGCAGGCAGGCTGAAGGATGTTGACCTGAGGCAGGTAATGATAAACCTGATATCAATGAATGTTTTCCCATTTGCCGCCAAACCTCTTGTCAAGGGTTTATTCAGGATGGATGAAGCCGAATTCGAAAAATTCATTCAGGATAGAAAAAAGATAGTGACTGAAACAATAATTAACTCGATAGTGATAAAATGAAGATGAAATTCTTAATTTTCCTTTTGGCTGTTTCGGCTTTATTTTCGCAGACGAAGCTTACGCTTGAAGAATGCAGATCCGAGGTCAGAAAGAACTTTCCGACATATCAGAATAAGGAATATCTGAAGAGCTCATTTAAGATGAAGAGTAAAAATCTATTTACGAACTATTATCCTAAACTGACGCTGTCAGCCCAGGCGACTTATCAGAGCGATGTGACTGAATTCCCGATCAAATTCCCTTCCTCTCCCCTTTTCACTATCGAATCGCCTGAATCTCCTGATAAGGACAGATATCAGTTTCAGCTTGATGTTAAGCAGCTGATCTGGGACGGCGGGCTGGTGAAAAGTCAGATAAATACTGAAAAGACGATTTATCTCGGCGACAGCCTTAAGGTCGAGTCCGAACTATATAAATTGAATGATACGGTGAATAACCTTTATTTCGCCGTCCTTCTTCTTCAGGAAAAGAAAGCAGCCCTTGAGATCAGCCTGAATGATCTGAGTTCCAAGATGAAAACGGTTGAATCGGGTGTGAAGAATGGCGTGATGCTTCAGACAAGCTCGCTGATACTGAAAGCCGAGATACTTAACCTTGAACAGCAGGTTTCAGAGACAGAAGTTCTTAAGAAAGCGAACATCGATATGCTCTCTGATCTGATGAGCAGGGAATTAAGCTCTGATACGGAATTTGTCATTCCGGAAGCGGCTGAAGTTTCTAAGAATTCAAAGAGGCTCGAGCTCGAATCTTTCGACAATGAAAGTCTGAAGCTGGATAATACTATCTCGACGGTTGAATCAAAGCTGATGCCTAAGCTCTACGGATTCGCGCAGACGGGTTATTCAAAACCCGGGCTGAATATGTTCAGCAATGAATTTGATACCTACGGTATAGTGGGCGTCAGGGCTGAATATGACATTTCAGGTCTTTATACGAATTCACGCGAGAAAGACATTCTTACAAATACAAAACATATCGTCGAAAAGCAGAAGGAAGCTTTCAATAAAACGCTCGACATTCAGCTTAATAAAACATTAGCCGATATTGAGAATTATAAGAGCCTGCTGGAAAAAGATAAAGAGATAATTGCGATAAGAGAAAGTATTCTTGAGACTGCGGATAAACAGCTTGCGCACGGAATGATAACTGTGAACGATTACATCGGATATTCAAGCGCCTTAAATCTGTCGAGGCAGTCTTTGAGATCGCACGAAATTATGCTTGTTCAGGCTAAGGTCAATTACAATAATTTATTAAACAATCAGGAATAGATCATGAAGAATACAATTTTATCCGCTCTGATAATATCAATTACTCTTATCCTCGCTTCATGTACGGCGAATGAGCAGAAAAGCGACGCTTACGGTAATTTTGAAGCCGATGAGATAATTGTTTCATCGCAGGCCAACGGAATGATAGGTTTTTTTAATATCAGCGAAGGCGATGAAGCGGCTGCAAATGAGATCACGGCTGTAATTGATACGATTCAGCTGAGCCTGAAAAAAGCGCAGCTTGTTACGCAGAAGGATATAATCAGAGCCAGAAATAAAAATATTTATGCTCAGATCGAAGTCGTGAAAGAGCAGAAAGCTAATGCAGTGCGTGAACTCGACAGATTTGAGAAGCTTATTAAAGATGACGCCGCCACGCAGAAACAGCTTGATGACATTTCAGCCCAGATCAAGGTGTTCGACAGACAGATGCAGAGCATTTCCACGCAGGGAACTTCCATCGGCGACGAGCTGAAATCAATTGATATTCAGATCGATCAGATAAATGATCAGATCCGGAAATGCTATGTGGTCAATCCGATCGGCGGAACCGTTCTGACGAAGTACGCGAATGCCGGCGAGATCACGGCTTTCGGCAAACCGCTGTATAAAATAGCGGGATTGTCGGATATCTATCTGAAAGTTTATGTTTCAGGCGATCAGATATCTTCCTTAAAGCTGAACGGTAAAGCGGAAGTTCTGACCGATACTCAGTCAGGCGGAATGAAGAAGCATGAAGGTACGGTCACCTGGATATCCGATAAGGCTGAATTCACGCCGAAGATCATCCAGACCAAGGCTGAAAGAGTGAATCTCGTTTACGCCGTGAAGATAAAAGTTAAAAATGACGGCAGCCTCAAAATCGGTATGCCCGGCGAGGCGAATTTTAATGTTGTCAGATAATTTAAAACACTGCACATTATGTCCCCGTGACTGCGGAGTTGACCGCACGATGGGAGAAAAAGGCTGGTGCGGGCTCGATGATAAGATCTATATCTCCTCGATCTGCATTCATAAGGGAGAAGAGCCTCCGGTAAGCGGCCCGCACGGGATCTGCAACGTGTTCTTTGCGCACTGTAATCTGCAGTGCGTTTACTGTCAGAATTATCAGATCAGCGATAATAAATTCGCAGCTGACAGATATGAAATGACGCTTGAAGCAGCCGTAAATAAAATTACGGCAATACTTGATAAAGGCATTCCCGTTCTCGGTTTTGTATCTCCCTCGCATCAGATCCCGCAGATGCTCTCTATCATTGAAGAGCTTCATAAAAGATCATACGAACCGACAATAGTCTATAATTCAAACGGGTACGATAAAGTTGAGACTTTAAAGGAGCTTGAAGGCATAGTTGATGTCTATCTGCCTGATCTCAAGTACAGCGATCCCGTTCTGTCAAAAGAACTTTCAGATGCGCCTGATTATCCCGATACCGCCTTGAAAGCTATAAAGGAAATGTATCGGCAGAAAGGCTCATTGCTGATCACTAATGATTCCGGATACGCGGAGAGCGGACTTATCATAAGGCACTTGATCCTGCCCGGAGAGGTTGAAAATAGTCTCGCGGTTCTAAAAACGATCGCGGAAGATATTTCGCCTAAGATAAATATTTCGCTTATGTCCCAGTACTGGGCTCCTAAGAAATTCGATCGTGAAGCGCTCAATCATAAGATCAAAGAAGGTGACTACCTGCGCGTGATCGAAGAAATGAACAGGCTCGGACTTGATAACGGCTGGGTGCAGGAATTTGACAGTCATAATAACTACCGGCCGGATTTTAATAAAATCCATCCCTTTGAGGATTAAAGATGTATTCTATCGAAGTTAAAAATATAGGGAAATCTTATCAGAAAGTTCAGGCATTGAAAGACATCAGCCTGAATGTGGATAAAGGCGAGATCTTCGGGCTTATCGGCCCTGACGGCGCAGGCAAAACCACTCTATTCAGGATACTGACTACGCTTTTATTAAAAGACAGCGGAAGCGCGACTGTCGAAGGCTTTGATGTCGAAAAGGATTATAAGGCTATCAGGAACATTATCGGCTACATGCCCGGACGATTTTCATTATATCAGGATCTGTCCGTTGAAGAAAATCTTAATTTCTTCGCTACGGTTTTCGATACTACGGTTAAGGCTAATTACGAGCTGATAAAGGACATTTATGTCCAGCTTGAACCTTTCAAAACAAGACGAGCAGGTCAGCTTTCCGGCGGTATGAAGCAGAAACTTGCTTTATGCTGCGCACTCATCCATCAGCCTAAAGTTTTATTCTTAGACGAGCCTACGACAGGAGTAGACCCGGTTTCAAGGCATGAATTCTGGGAAATGCTTAAGAATCTGAAAACGAAAGGAATTACGATACTCGTTTCCACACCGTATATGGATGAGGCTGAGCTCTGCGACAGGATAGCTCTGATCCAGCAGGGCAGGATAATGCGTATTGACACTCTTGAGAATATCGTTTCGGCTTTTACGGGACATCTTTATGCAGTAAGATCAAATGATATGTACAGGCTGAATTCCGATCTGAAAGATTTCGAGGGCATAACTTCCGCTTATATTTTCGGCGAATTCATCCACGCCGATGTTAAGAACTGTCCCGACGGAAATAAACTCTTAAGCTATCTTGAAGCAAGAGATCATAAAGACATTAAAATTTTCCCTGTGCAGCCGTCTATCGAAGACTGCTTTATGGAATTGATGAATAAAGAAGAGAACAAATGAACGAAAATATCATAATAACTGACGATCTTACAAAAAAATTCGGAAGCTTCACAGCCTGCGACAAAATTTCATTCAGCGTGAAAAAGGGCGAGATTTTCGGATTTTTGGGCGCGAACGGAGCCGGAAAGACAACGGCTATCAGGATGCTCTGCGGACTGCTTCTTCCGACATCGGGCAAAGCTTCTATCGGCGGTTATGATATTTATAAGGACACTGAAAAGATCAAGCTGAACATAGGCTATATGAGCCAGAAATTTTCACTTTATGAGGATCTGACCGTTAAGGAGAATATTGAATTCTACGCGGGAATTTACAGGCTGAGTACGAAGGAAATTAAAGAGAGATCGAAGCTGCTGATAAGCGAGCTCGGGCTTGAAAGATCGGCGGATTCTCTGATAAGATCGCTTCCCCTGGGCTGGAGGCAGAAACTGGCTTTTTCGGTAGCGGTAATTCACAGCCCCAAGATAGTTTTCTTAGATGAACCTACAGGCGGGGTCGATCCTGTGACGAGAAGGCAGTTCTGGGATCTTATCTATAAAGCGGCGGACGACGGTATCAGCGTTCTGGTGACCACTCACTATATGGATGAGGCTGAGTACTGCGGCAGGATAAGCATGATGGTTGACGGGAAAATAGCCGCGATGGGAACTCCGGCCGAGCTGAAGAGCAGCTATAATGTCAGTTCTATGTATGAGGTGTTCCTGCATCTTGCGAGAGGTAAAAATGAATAAATTCAAAGGATTTGTATATAAGGAATTTCTGCATCTTGTAAGAGATTACAGAACGATGATAATTCTTATCGGAATGCCCGTAATTCAGGTCATACTTTTCGGGTTCGCCATCAGGAACGAGCTCAATTCGGTCAACATAGGCATTCTTGACAGATCGAAGGATGAAATGACGCAAAAACTTACTTCCAAGATCCTGTCGTCCGATTATTTTATTTTAAAGGAATATCTGACGGATGAAAGTCAGATAGACGCGGCATTCAAAAAAGGGCTGGTCAAGGAAGTTATAGTTTTTGAGAGCGGTTTCGCGGAAAAACTTCAGAAAGAAGGCAGAGCCGAAGTTCAGATCATCACAGACGCATCGGAGCCTAATATGGCAAATCTCGCGCTTTCTTATACGACCGGAATAATTCAGGATTTTTCGCAGTCGCTTTCAGCCGGGAAAGAAAGGTCGTTTGTGATTTCGCCTGAAATTAAGATGCTTTATAATGAGGAACTAAAGAGCGTTTTCATGTTCGTTCCCGGGATAATGGCGACGATACTCATGCTGATCTCAGCCATGATGACAAGCATAACCATCACACGGGAGAAAGAATTCGGCACGATGGAAGTCCTGTTGGCCTCTCCCCTGAAGCCGTATCAGATAATACTCGGCAAAGTCGCTCCGTACCTGCTCCTGTCGCTTGTCAACCTGACGCTGATATTATGGATCTCGATGACAGTTTTCGGTATGCCTGTCCGAGGCAGTATGATCCTGCTTATAGCCGAATGCGCCCTGTTCATAACGACCGCGCTTTCCCTGGGAATTCTCATCTCTACGGTCGCAGGTTCAATGCAGGTCGCCATGATGATCTCCCTAGTCGGTCTTATGATGCCGACCGTGCTCCTTTCGGGATTTATTTTCCCCATTGAAAATATGCCGTGGCCGCTTCAGTGGATCTCGCACATACTTCCGGCTAAATGGTTCGTGATAATCATAAAGAACATAATGCTCAAAGGTACGGGATTTTCCTATGTTTACAAAGAAACTCTCGTGCTGATATCCATGACCGTCTTTCTTCTCGGACTGAGTATAAAAAAATTTAAAACGAGGCTGTGACCGGAATGAGAACGATCTTTTTTATAGTGAGGAAAGAATTCAGGCAGGTTTTCAGGAACAGATCAATGCTCCCGATGATCTTCGTTATGCCCATCATTCAGCTTCTGATCTTAGCCAACGCCACCACATTTGAAATAAAAAATGTAAATTTCGGAGTGCTCGATCTCGACAGAAGCCCGCTTTCAACAAGGCTTGCCTCAAAGTTTGAAGCCTCTCCCCATTTTACCAGAACCGACTATCCGCAGAGCCAGAAAGACGCGGAAGAAGGCATCCTGAAAGACCGGTCAAAGCTCACAATAGTCATCCCGAAGAATTTTGAAAGAGATCTCATCAAAGAAAATAAGGCTGAAGTCCAGTTCCTGATCAACGCGATAGACGGAGGCGCAGCAGGCATAATAGCCGCATATTCCCAGAGCATCGTAAGGGATTTTAATATTGATGAAGGCATGAACCTTATAAATGTCATCACGCCCGTACAATCCTCAACGGTGCAGGTATCATATCTCCACTGGTATAATCCCGAACTTGATTACATCACTTTCATGGTACCGGGCATACTCGTACTCCTCGTCACCTTCATCGGAATGTTCCTCTCCTCCATGAGCGTGGTAAAAGAAAAGGAAATAGGCACGATCGAGCAGATCAATGTCACCCCGATAAAAAAATATGAATTCATAATCGGCAAACTCACTCCCTTCTTCATCATCGCGCTCTTCGAACTCACATTCGGATTGTTCATAGCCAAGCTTATTTTCGACATCCCGTTCAACGGAAGCCTCACCCTCATATTCTTTTTCGCCGCCGTTTACCTCGTGGCAGTCCTATCCGTCGGACTCGTGATCTCAACCTTCGCGGATACCCAGCAGCAGGCTATGTTCATCTCATGGTTCATACTAGTGATCTTCCTGCTCATGTCAGGCCTCTTCACACCCATACAAAGCATGCCGATGTGGGCGCAGCGCATAACATGGTTCAACCCGATAGCATACTTCATAGACGCAATGCGCATGGTACTCCTAAAAGGATCAGGCTTCTCAGACATATCAAAACACTTTTTAATAATGACAATTTACAGCACAGTCGTAACTGCTTACGCAGTATTCAGGTACAAGAAAGTGAATTAATGAAGAGTATCACAATGTTCATTAACAGTTTTTCTGAAAATCTGCGTCAGAACATCCTTGACCGCCTTTTTTGATATTTCATTTGGAATTAATCCTTTTTTTTGCTAAATTGAAACAGAATAGCAAAAGGAGAAAATTATTATGTTTAAAGTAGTTACCGCCACATACAATAACAATAACCTGACTTTAGATGAAGAATTCGGGTTGGTTGACGGGCAGAAAATTAAAGTCATTATTATTGATGAAAAACACGACAAAAAGAAAAGTTTTCTTGATTTTGTTAAACGATATCAGATGAAATTTGAAAAGGGCTATAAGTTCAACCGGGAAGAATTATATGACAGATAAGGTTTTTATTGATAAAGATGAATTTTCTTTTTAATTTGAAGTATCTCATTGACCATGTGTCAAATTAGTTACGAAACCGTCAAAGCAATTTGGCGGTTTTTGCGTTATATAAACCAGAGAATAACCAGATCGTCTACTTCATAGACGCAATGCGCATGGTACTCCTAAAAGGATCAGGCTTCTCAGACATATCAAAACACTTTTTAATAATGACCATTTACAGCACAGTCGTAACCGCCTACGCAGTATTCAGGTATAAGAAAGTCAAATAGAACGAATTATATCAGACAAAATACTAAAGCAATTTACTTGATTATTCACATACAATAATTTATTTTCCTTATCAATGTTTAGAGAAAGACTATACAGATGGTTACTTTTAAGTGAGTAAACAGCAAAATGGAAAGAAATAAGCTAAAATATTTCAAACAAGAATAAAGAATTATATGACAAATGAATCAGATATAGAACAAAACTTTTTAAGGAAACTAATCGACCTTAAATATATTTATCAACCAGCCATTGTTGATAGGAAGTCGCTTGAACAGAATTTCAAAACCAAGTTCGAAGCACTAAATCGTGTTCGACTGACTGAAAATGAATTCTTGCGTCTGCGTGAGGAAATTATCAATCCGGATGTATTTGTTGCTTCTAAATTACTGCGTGAAAGACAATATTTTCAAAGGGAAGATGGAACGCCTCTACATTATACTTTGGTTAATATTAAAGACTGGTGTAAAAATGAATTTGAAGTTATTAACCAGTTACGCATAAATACTGAGAACAGCTACCATAAATACGATATTATTCTTTTGATTAATGGATTGCCTGTAGTGCAAATCGAATTGAAAAAGCTGGAAATCACGCCGCGTAAAGCAATACAACAAATCGTTGACTATAAAAACGATCAGGGTAATGGCTATACTAATTCTCTGCTTTGTTTTATGCAGTTGTTTATAGTAAGCAACAGATCAAACACATATTATTTTGCGAATAATAAAAACCAGCACTTTGCTTTTAATGCAGACGAACAGTTTTTACCGATCTATCAATTAGCAGATGAGAGTAACACGAAAATTACTCATTTGGATACTTTTGCTGAAAGATTCCTCTCTAAATGTACGCTTGGTGAAATGATTAGTAAATATATGGTTTTGGTTGAGAGCGAGCAGAAATTATTGGTAATGCGTCCTTATCAGATTTATGCTGTTAAAGCCATTGTTGACTGCATACACCAAAACAGAGGTAACGGATATATTTGGCATACTACAGGTAGCGGTAAAACATTAACCTCGTTTAAAACTTCAACAATTTTAAAAAACAATCCTGATATCGAGAAATGTCTCTTTGTTGTTGATAGAAAAGACCTTGACAGACAAACGCGGGAGGAATTTAATAAATTTCAGGAAGGAAGTGTGGAAGAAAACACCAATACAGAAACTTTAGTAAGGCGTTTGCTCTCTACCGATTATTCCGATAAGGTTATAGTTACCACGATCCAGAAATTAGGTTTGGCATTAGACGGTACGAATTCTAAAAACTATAAAGAACGTTTAGAGCCGTTAATCAATAAACGGATAGTTTTTATATTTGATGAGTGCCACCGTTCGCAGTTTGGAGATAATCATAAAGCAATTAAAGAGTTTTTTCCGAATGCTCAATTATTTGGGTTCACCGGAACACCTATTTTTGATGAAAATGCCACATATAATACCAGAGAAGGTGAATTCGCTTCATACAAAACTACAGAATCAATTTTCGAAAAACAATTGCACGCTTATACTATAACCCATGCGATTGAAGATAGAAATGTACTGCGTTTTCACATTGATTATTTTAAAGGTAAGGGCAATTATTACAGCAATTATAATATTGTTGATAAAGACAAGCCTGGCGAAATGATTACTCGGCAAGCTGTAGTAGAAGCTATTCTTGATAAGCACGATTCTGCAACAAATTCAAGGCGTTTCAATGCTATGTTAGCAACATCATCTATCAACAACGCTATTGAATACTATCGGTTGTTCAAAGAAATTCAAAAAAAGAAAAGTGAAGAAAGTGAAGATTTTGCACCTTTAAATATTGCTTGTGTGTTCTCACCGCCCGCTCAATTAATAGCTGAGGAAGGAGATAAACTAAGTCAGAAAAACGCAGCAGACATTAAACAGCTGCAAGAGGATTTGAGTCAGGAAAAAGAAGACAACAAGCAGAATCCGGAGGAGAAAAAGGAAGAACTGAAAACCATTATTTCTGATTATAATAAACAATTTGGCACGAATCACACTATTTATGAATTCGATTTGTATTATCAGGACATTCAAAGACGAATTAAAGATCATAAATACAGCAATAAAGATTATCCGCACAAAAATAAAATTGATTTAACCATAGTTGTCGATATGCTGCTCACAGGTTTTGACTCCAAATACCTTAATACACTGTATGTTGACAAAAACCTGAAATATCACGGACTTATACAGGCTTACTCACGCACTAATCGTGTGCTTAACGACACCAAACCATACGGTAATATTCTGGTTTTCCGCTCGCAACAAGAAGCTGTAAATCAGGCCATTACCCTATTCTCCGGTGAAGACAGTGGCAAAGCTAAGGAAATTTGGTTGATTGAACCTGCCCCTGTAATGATAGACAAATACCAAAAAGCGGTTGAAGCAATGGGTGTCTTTATGCAAGGTCAAAGTATGGTATGCGAAGCACAGGCTGTTTATAATCTTAAAGGTGACGCTAATCGAATTGCTTTCGTGAAAAAATTTAAAGATGTACAGAGACTTAAAACCCAGTTAGACCAGTACACAGATTTGGATAAAGAGCAGCTGTCTAAAATTGAAGCTATACTCCCTTTGGATAAATTGCAGGAATTCCGAAGTTCGTATTTAGAAACTGCAAAGAAGCTAAGAGAAATACAACAAAAAGAAGGTGAAGAGACACAACCCGAAATTCTAGAATTAGATTTTGAATTCGTTCTGTTTGCTTCTGCTGTGATCGACTACGATTATATCATGAATCTGATCGCCGACAGCACACAAAAGAAACCTGCTAAACAAAAAATGACCAAAGATCAGGTAATCAAATTATTGAGTACAAGTTCTAATATGATGGAAGAGCAGGAAGATTTGAAAGATTTTATCGAAACTCTTGACTGGAATAAACCACAAAATATTGATGATCTAAAAAGAAATGTAGAAAATTTCATAATAGAGAAGCACGAGAAAGAGCTTTTTGAGATCGCTAACAAACATGGTTTGCAATTAAAAGCCTTAAAGAACTTCGTTGATAGCATCTTGGACAGGATGATCTTTGACGGGGAAACACTCACGGAATTACTAGAACCATTGGGATTAAGCTGGAAAGAGCGACGAGCAAAAGAGCTAGCTTTGATGGAAGAGTTAGTCCCTCAATTAAAAAAACTTTCTCAAGGGCGCGAAATATCAGGATTAGCAGCATATGAATAATAAAAATCGAATAATACCTGAATTGCGTTTTTCTGAGTTTATAGGAAATCCTACTTGGCAAAAAGTAAAACTTTCCGAAGTTCTATATGAACATGGTCTTAAAAGTGAAGGTAATGAAGAAGTATACTCTGTATCAGTTAATAAAGGAGTAGTAAATCAAATTGAACATTTAGGTAGAAGTTTCGCTGCAAAAAATACTGAAAATTATAAAAGAGTTATTCATGGAGATATTATATATACCAAAAGTCCAACTGGTGATTTTCCTTATGGTATTGTAAAGCAGAGTAAAATAGATAAAAATGTAATAATATCACCGCTTTATGCTGTTTTTACTCCAATAACTTATTCTTTAGGTGTTTTGTTGGATGCTTATTTTGAATCTCCGGAAAGAACATTCAATTATTTAGCTCCTATTATTCAAAAGGGAGCAAAGAATACAATCAACATTAATAATAATGTTTTTCTTTCTAAGGAAATAATATTGCCTAATGATGAAAAAGAGCAACAAAAAATAGCTTCTTGCCTTTCTTCTTTAAATAGAGTAATAAACTTTGAAACTATAAAATTAGAAACACTCAAAAGTCATAAAAAAGGATTATTGCAAAACCTTTTTCCTCAAGAAGGAGAGAAAGTACCTGAATTGCGTTTTTCTGAGTTTATAGGAAATCCTACTTGGCAAAAAGTAAAGCTTTCCGAAGTTCTATATGAACATGGTCTTAAAAGTGAAGGTAATGAAGAAGTATACTCTGTATCAGTTAATAAAGGAGTAGTAAATCAAATTGAACATTTAGGTAGAAGTTTCGCTGCAAAAAATA